>MIZB01000302.1_pt1 | contig 34001 bp, 47 predicted proteins | sample 888171 | NCBI WGS metagenome assembly MIZB01 (sample SAMN05440186, study PRJNA335308) | marine metagenome | isolation source: marine water
AGTCTAGATTTCCTCTAGGGTAGTTTCGAACTCTTCACCGCTCTGTAAATCTTTAACCTTAATTTTCTGACGTTTCCATTCTGCTGGAGCAACAAGAATTATTCTATTGGCACCAACACGTTCTGCATGCTTAAACGCCCATTTCATCTTCTTATTCTCTAAAACTAAATCTACTAATCTATCTGAATCTCTTAGCACTGAAGCTACTTTTACAGCCACATTTTTTAGTTCTGGATCTAAAGACCAATGTACCGACATCTTCCAACTACCTACTAAGTAATTGCGGAAGTAAATTTTTATCATTTAAAAGTTCCATAATTACCATATCCCCAAACTCCAAATACCTCGTGGCTCGGTAAATACTTTCCCACCTAATAGTTGACAAAAGCTTGTCATATACTTCCTCCACCACAAATTGCCCTAAACTTCCCCTTTCGATCATTAACTTCGAAAACGGAACCTGTGTAATATGCAAGACCTCTAACAATAGAACCATCAAATTCAACCCAGTCTGAAATTCCATAAGACTCAATTTGCCTCAAATAATGTCGTCAATTCTTTTAGCGCCTCACTATCTGGCTTTAGAACTTTCTTTAATGAATTAATATGTTTTAGTCCTAAAGTCGATTGGATTTTTGAAATAACCTCTGAACTATGGCCTAATTCAGTTAGCTGCTCGTTAATTGCTTCTGGAGACAGTTTATCCATTTTGTCAACAATAATACATGTTTGCGCAAACGCATCTCCTTCTATGCCCAAAGAACCTAAAACCTCCTCTAAAACTTTTCTACTGCTAACTCGAATAACTACAGTCTTCTTCAGTTAATCCAACGCCTTCGAGGAATGTTGTAATGACAGAAAATAATTCAGCATCTGCTGAAATTTCACTAGTTCCCCAAATATCTACATTCCACTGGAAGTGCTCACGGCCTCTTCCTTTTTGCATTCTTTCGTAGCGCCAGCATTGAGGAATAGAGAACCATTTGATAGGCATAGGAAGAACACCTGCACGAGACATTACCATTCTGGCTAATGAAGGAGTCATTTCAGGACGTAAACTAACCTTTCTATTTCCCTTATCTTTAAAATTATACAACTGCTTTACTATGTCTTCACCTTGTTTTCTGGTATAAAGATCTTCATTTTCTAAAACCGGTGCATCATACTCCTCAAAACCATGTAAAAGTGAAGCATATGTGAAATTATCGAATAACCAATTCCGAAGTCTCATCTCCTCGGGATAAAAATCACGTGTACCTTTGACGCCTTTTGCCACATTAGCTTATCGAGGGTGTATGTTAAGTATTTTGGGGAGGCACAAAGTTATAGAATAGGGCTGATAGGAGACTAATGGGTACATCTGATAAAATCAAAGAACTTGAGAAAAAACTCAAGAAAGTTTCAGAGGGAGATCAAGTTAGAATTGATAAACAACATGAAGCTGGAAAGATGACGGCTAGGGAAAGAATCGAAGCCCTACTTGATGCAGATTCTTTTGTTGAATTAGATGCTATGGTAAAACATCGTAGTAACCATTTTTGGATTAGAAAAGAAAAGGCCTTCTGGAGATGGAGTTATTACTGGACATGGTAAAATAGATGGAAGAATAGTTTATCTATTTGCACAAGATTTTACTGTTTTTGGAGGTGCGTTGGGAGAAGCACATGCTAATAAAATTTGTAAAGTAATGGATTTAGCGCTGAAAAATGGCTGCCCAATAATTGGTTTGAAAGATTCAGGAGGTGCAAGAATACAGGAAGGCGTAGCTGGCCTCGGAGGATATGCTGAAATATTTTACAGAAATGTCAATTCTTCAGGAGTAATTCCCCAGATTTCTCTAGTTCTTGGGCCTTGTGCAGGAGGGGCAGTTTACAGTCCTGCTGTAACTGATTTTACAATTATGGTTCGTAACTCAAGCCACATGTTCATAACTGGACCTGATGTAATTAAAGCCGTAACACACGAAGAAGTTGATTTTGAAAGTTTAGGAGGTGCAGATACACATTCATCCATTTCTGGAGTTGCTCATCTTACTTACGATTCTGAGCATGAGGCTTTCGAAAATTTGAAAGAACTATTAAATTTCATACCTCAAAATAATGTGGAACCATTGCCTATATCTAACTTTGATGGAAAGAAAAATGATACTGCTAAGGAACTTGATTCCATTATTCCTGATAGTGCTAATAAGCCATATAACATTAAAGATTTAATTAATTTGATTTTTGACGAGAATTTATTTGAAATACAGAATTCATGGGCCAAAAATATTGTTGTGGGGTTTGCTAAACTTAAAGGGCATCCCGTTGGGATCGTTGCAAATCAGCCATTAGAAATGGCCGGATGTTTAGATATTAATGCTTCTATTAAGGCTGCCCGATTCATTCGTTTCTGTGATGCATTTAACATACCTATTGTAACTTTTGTTGATGTGCCTGGATTTCTACCAGGAGTTGAGCAGGAACACGGAGGAATAATACGTCATGGTGCAAAATTACTATATGCCTATTCAGAAGCTACAGTACCAAAATTAACTGTAATTACAAGAAAAGCATATGGTGGAGCATACGATGTAATGGCATCGAAACACATACGCGCTGATTTAAATCTAGCATGGCCGACAGCTGAAATTGCAGTTATGGGGGCTGACGGTGCGGTAAACATTATTTTCCGAAAAGAAATAATGGAATCTAACGATCCTCAAAAAACACATGCTGACTTGAGTAAAGATTACAATGAAAAATTTGCATCTCCATACATTGCTGCTGAACTGGGATATATTGATAGAGTAATATTCCCAAGAGAAACTAGAAAAGAGTTGATTTTAGGATTAGAAAGATATGGCAACAAAAGAGAAAATAGACCTAAAAGAAAGCACGGAAACATCCCACTGTAACGTATATCTATCGTAGCCTACTGAAATGTATGACAATATTAGAAGTTGGAAAAAAGGCTCCACAATTTGAATTACCAAATCAAGATGAAGAAAACAAAACTTTAGATGATTACAATGGCAAGTGGTTAGTTGCTTATTTTATCCTCGAGATGACACTCCAGGATGTACTGTAGAGGCTCAAGAATTTACGGAAGAATTAGATAATTTTACAAGTGAGGATGCAGTTATAGTGGGAATAAGCCCTGATACTGCTGCAAAACACTGTAAGTTCATAGACAAACATGGACTAGGTATGGAATTACTAGCTGACACTGAAAAACAAATGCTTGCCGACTACGGAGTATGGCAAGAAAAGTCAATGTATGGTAAAACCTACATGGGAGTAGTTCGTACTACTTACCTAATTGATCCGAATGGTTTGGTGGCCGAAGCCTGGACAAAAGTCAAGTCTCGCGGCCACGCAAAAGCGGTTTTCGAAAGATTGAAAGAGATTAAAGGATAAAATCCTTACATCATACCGCCCATTCCACCCATGCCGCCCATTCCGCCCATATCAGGCATGGCTGGCATAGCACCTCCATTCTCATCTGGTATATCTGAGACTAAGGTTTCTGTGGTTAGGACTAAACCGGCAATTGAACCGGCTGCCTGGATTGCATTTCTTGTAACTTTAACAGGATCTACAACTCCAGCTTTCATTAAATCTTCGTAAGTATTCGTTCTGGCATTGAATCCAAAATTACCTTTTTCTTCTCTAATTTTAGATACGACAACAGATCCATCTTCCCCAGCATTTTCAGCAATTTGTCTTGCTGGAATAGCTAAAGCATCACGGACAATTCGAACTCCTACAGCTTCTTCGTCTGACAATTTACTTGCCATTTTATCTAGTGATTGTGAAGCTCTTAGAAGTGCGACACCTCCACCTGCAACTACACCTTCAGCCATTGCTGCTCTTGTAGCATTAAGTGCGTCGTCAACACGAGCTTTCTTTTCTTTCATTTCAGTTTCAGTTGCTGCACCGATTTCTAATACTGCAACACCGCCACTTAGACGGCCAATGCGTTTGTCTAGCTTTTCTTTATCCCATTTGCTAGACGCAACATTTGCTTGACTACGTAGGATTCCTACTCTATCATCAATTGCTTTCTTTGAACCTGCGCCTGAAATTATTGTTGTTTTGTTCTTTCCAATAATTACTTTCTCTGCAGTTCCTAGGTGAGCTTCTGTAATTTCTTTTAACTCAGCTCCCTGATCTTTAACAAGAACAGTTCCACCAGTTAGTATTGCTAAATCTTCTAATTGTTCACCTTGCTCATCTCCAAATCCTGGAGCTTTAACTGCACAAGCTTTAACAACTTTTGAAGCTACATTTAGTACAAGTGTAGCTAGTGCCTCACCTTCTAAATCCTTTGAACAATCAAGAGTGGTGATTTGCTTGTTTAACTGCTACTTCCAATGCTGGAATTAAATCCTGAGCTGCTGAAACTGTGTGGTCTGTGAATAAAATTTTAGGATTTTCTAAAACTGCTTCTCTCTTTTCACGATCTGTAATCATGTAAGGTGAAACGTATCCTTTATCGAATTCCATACCTTCTACGACTTTCAAACTAGTTTCCATTGATTTTGCTTCTTCTACAGTTATAATTCCATCATGTCCTACTTTTTCGACTGCATCTGCAATCAAAGTACCGATTTCTGAATCATTATTTGCTGAAATTGATGCCACCTGCTTGATAACTTCACCAGACTCTACTGGCTTAGATGCTTTCTTCAAATCTGCAACTACAGCTTCGATAGCTTTATCAAAACCACTTTTTAGATTAACAGGAGACATTCCTGCTGAAACATTTCTTAGTCCATATGATGAAAGTGCTTGAGCTAAAACTGCAGCTGTAGATGTACCATCTCCAGCATTATCTTGTGCTTTACTTGCAACTTCCTTGACCAATTGAGACTCCCATATTTCATAGGCATCTGGTAATTCAATGTCTTTTGCAATTGTAACTCCATCATTAATGATGGTTGGACTTCCGAAAGATTTGTCTAATACGACTGTTCTTGCTTTAGGTCCTAATGTTACCTTAATTGCATCAGCTGCTGCACTTATTCCTTCCAACAACTTCTTTCTTGCTTCTTCCCCGTATATCATTTGTTTAGCCATATTTAACCTCACTTAACCTTAGCTTGGAGATCTTCAGATTTTATCAAAAGATAATCTACGTCTCCCCAGCTTAATTCTGTTCCGGCGTACTTCTTGTACACTATTTTATCTCCAGCTTTGACATTTTCTGACTCTGGTCCTGCTGCCACTACTGTTCCAACATTCATTTTTTCTCTTGCAGCTTCAGGCTAACATTAATCCACTTGCTAGTCTTTTCTGTCAGCCTGTTCAAGCTCTATGAGTACCATCTCTCCTAAAGGTTCAATTCCTATCGACATTTTCTTTTCTCCGTTATTAAGGATAGGCTGGCCTGACTGTTGTAAAAATTACAAGTAGTAGGCAACCTGAGGTTGTCTACTCCGGCCGGTATATAAAATTGATTATAATCCTTTGATTAAATCGAGTAAAACCTTTCTTGGCTCTGGAGATTTAACAACTCCTGACGCAAGAAGAATTCCTTCTGAGCCTAAAGATATTGCTTTTGATATGTCCTCTTGATTTTTGACACCTGCCCCACAAAGCACTGAAATCTCTGAATTAATCTTCTTTACGACTTCAACTGTATTCGAAATTATTTCAGGCTTAGCTGTTGAGACTGAAATATCTCCGCCAATTAATTCTGGAGGTTCCACTGCGATCATATCTGGATTTAACTTAGCACCTTTTTGTGAAGCTTCAATATCTGCCGTACATAGTACTGTGGACAACCCAAGTTCTTTACAACGGTTAATAGTTTTTTCAATTTCCTCCCAAGACATCTGGCATTCTGCATGATTAACTAAGGTTCCTACTGCACCGGAATATCGAACTGCTTCAGGCAATATAGCTCCTGTGTGAGAACCATAAGTTACTCCATCTACGTGCTGTGCGAATATAGGAATGTCCAGATTATCACTAAAATCTACTAAGTCGATTGCAGATACTGCTGCAGCCAAATTAACGTTGTGTTCAAGGGCTATTTCTTCCATTATTTTACACAGATCATATCCGTCTGCGCCATAGCCTTCTTCGTAGGCTTTCAAGTTAACAATTATGATTGGAGAATCATCACTCATAAATTGTCATGAAAAACGCATTTAATGACTCTTTGGGAATCAATATAAAGCAATACATCTGTTGTATAATTATGATTCTTGTAACCGGAGCTCTAGGACAAATTGGAACTGAATTAGTCCTTGCGTTACAAGAAAAATAACGGGAATGACAAAATCATTGCTTCTGATCTAAAAGAACCTGAGAACTATCACTGTAAGTTTGAAAAATGTGATATTCGAGATATTGAAACTTATGAGAGAATTAATAATGAAAATAAAATTGAAATTGTCTACCATTTAGCTGCAATACTATCTGCAGCAGGTGAGAAGAATCCTGAATTATGTCATGATGTCAATTATAATGGTTTAGAAAATGTCCTTAAAACCGCCAAAAAATATAACCAGAAACTATTCTGTCCTAGCTCTATTGCAGTTTTCGGACCAGATGTACCTAAAGAAATGACGCCTCAAAATGTTGAATTAAACCCAAAAACAGTTTATAGGAATAACTAAAGTACGAAAGGTACGAAAGTAATTATGTAGATACATATTTACAAAGAAACATAGGAATAGATAGTAACGAGGAATTAGATATCCTGGATTAATCAGTTGGAAGCATAAGCCAAGTGGAGGCACAACTGATTATGCTGTCGAAATGTATTTTGATGCCGTTGAAAGTGGAAAATATGAATGCTTTGTGAATAGGAATACTCGATTGCCTATGATGTTTATGGATGATGCTATCAGAGCCACACTCGAGCTAATGGATGCACCTCTAGATTCTTTGAATTACCATTCAAATTATAATTTATCAAGTATGAGCTTTTCTGCCGAAGAATTGGAAAAGGAGATTAGTGCACATGTTGATTTCAATTGTCTTTACAAGCCAGATTACAGGCAAGATATAGCAGATACTTGGCCAATTTCAATCAATGATGATGATGCAAGGAAAGATTGGGGATGGGAACCAAAATTTGATATATCAAAAATGACTGAGGAAATGATAACAAACTTAAGGAGATTAAATGAGTAGCCCAACAAACTGGATGAAAAAAGAATATGATGACTTAGTCAAAAAAGGGTTTGATTGGAAACCACCTGTGATTGGCGGACCATCAACTGGTAGAGCAATTATCGACGATAAAGAGAGAATAATGCTCTGTGCAAATAATTACCTCAGTATGAGTAATCATCCTAAAGTGAAACAAGCTGCAATTGATGCTGTGAAATCACACGGAGCTGGAAGTGGAAGTGTTAGACCCATTGCTGGGAACATGGACATTCACAATGAACTCGAAGATACGATTGCTAGATTCAAGAACAGAGAAGCCGCATTGTATTACCAAACTGGGTTTGCTGTAAATTCAGGGCTCATTCCTCAGTTAGCTGGTAGAAATGATTCTATCATTTCTGATCAACTAAATCATGGTTCAATAATTGATGGAGTAAGATTATCTGGTGTCAAGAAGGAAAATCGTACAATTTATGCCCACAATGATATGGGTGAATTAGAAGACCGATTGAAAGAAGCTACAAAGAAGAGCGAGAAAACTTTGGTTATTAGCGACGGTGTTTTCTCTATGGATGGAGATATCGCACCACTAGATGAAATAACAAAATTGGCTAGAGAATATGGCGCTATGACGTACATTGACGATTGCCATGGAGAAGGAGTTTTAGCTGGCGGAAGAGGAATTGGAGCTCACTTTGGTGTTGAAAATGAAGTTGATATGGAATCAGGTTCTTTCTCCAAAGCATTTGGAGTAGTTGGCGGGCTTGTTGCTGGTGAAAAGCACATGGTAGACTACGCTTTCAATAAATCAAGAACAATGTTACTATCTGGTTCAGCACCTCCTGCTACTATTGCAGCTTGTAAAGCTTCGATAGAAGTATTAGAAAACGAACCTGAACACGTTGAAAAACTATGGTCAAATACTGAATATTTCAGAAAAGAAGTTCAATCAATGGGATTCGATACAGGAGTTTCAGAAACTCCAATTATTCCAGTAATGTGTGGAGAGTCACACAAAGCTAAAGAATTAAGTGCAAAATTACTAGAAATGGATGTTTTTGCATTACCAATTGTTTTCCCAATGGTCGCTCCGGATAAGTCCAGAATTAGGGTAATGATGAGTGCCGGATTGGAAAAGGAAGACTTAGATCATGCATTGAATGCCTTTGAAAAAGGTGGGAAATCTGCTGGAATTATATGAGTGAAGAAGAGTGGAAAGAAAAACTAACGCCAGAACAATATCAAGTGTGTAGATGTAGCGCTACAGAGCCTCCTTTTCAAAAATGAATATTGGGATTGTCATGATGAGGGAAAATATCATTGTGTTTGTTGCGATGAAGTATTGTTTGAATCTGAACATAAATTCGATTCTGGAACTGGCTGGCCTAGTTTCTTCAAAGAAGCTAGCGAAGGAATAGTTGATGAGAAAGAAGATAATTCATATGGAATGAGAAGAATTGAAGTTGTTTGCTCTAATTGTGAATCTCACTTGGGCCATTTATTCGATGATGGACCTGAACCAACTAGGCTTCGATATTGTATTAATTCTGCTTCTCTAAAACTTAAGAGATAATTAATCTGAAATCTCACTTAACCAAGCTCCACCTGTTACAAAAACCATATTGTAAAGGAAAAGTAAGGTCAAAGCTATTTGAAAATCTGATGAGTCTGTAATGAGTGAGTCTGTACATTTGATTCCTGCCTCAATTACTGTAAAAAGTAAAATTGGTATTGCAAATAAGGAGGTCAGCATCCAGCCTCCATACATTGGAGTCATGGAACTTGCTGCAAGATTACCAACTGCTGCAATTCCTATGCAGCCTACTAGAACAACTACGTAGGCTAACATCCATTCATCACCAAAAACGTTTTCAAATAGAACCAAAAAGAGTATGAAAATAATCGTGCTCAAAATCCAGAGCAAGATCATAGAACCAAATGCCCTTCCGAGGAATAACTGATATCTCGTTATTGGAGCTAATTTTAATGTTTCAACGGTCCTTCTTTCAATTTCCCTAGTAGCAGTGTGAGTGATTAATCCTAAACCAGTCAAAAGAACTGATACCCACAAAATTCCCGATTTCTCAATTACTACTGAATCCATAATAGAAAATTTTAGAGACATTAGAATCATAAACGACATAAGCGCTGCTGGAACAATTCCTTGTAAAGTCCGAAATTCGACCTTCAATTCTTTTTTGAGTAAGACTAAAATTGGATTCATTTCAACGCTCCTTGATCTAGCTCAAGTGTTCGATCTGCGAATGATATATCGTCGTGAGAGGATAGCAGAATACTACAACCGTCCTCTTTCAATCGAAGTAAATGTTGTTCAATAATCTCACTTCCTTCATCGTCTAAGCCAGTGAAAGGTTCATCAAGTAAAAGTGTAGTAGGTGAATGAGCGATTGCAATCGCAAAACCTAGCCTTTGTATCATCCCTCTAGAATAATTACCTGCCATATCGTCTTTGAACATAATGAGACCTACCTTGGCAAGCATTTCACTAGCATAATCTAGACCATATTCTGCAGGATGTAAATCAAGCCAAAAATCTAAATTTTCAAGGCCTGATAATTCTGGATAGAATGGAGGATTATGTGATAGAAAACCAACTCTTGACCTTATTTCTTCTGAATTTGAGACTAAATCAAACTCATCTATCTCTGCTAGGTCATAATCATCAGGTTTTTCTAAAGTAGATAATGCTTTCAGCAATGTAGTTTTACCACTGCCGTTCTTTCCTTTAATTACAACAATTTCACCAGAATCAATATCTAAATCTAAACTTCTAAGAACATTCTTAGGGCCGAATGATTTGAAAAATTCCGTAACTTAATCATCTATGTTCATGTCAGACATATATTTTTCTGCTGCTAATGCAGGATTATCTGCCTGATAAATTCCCCTTCCAACAATAATAAAATCTGCTCCAGCCTTTATTGTTTCTTTAGGATCTCCGCCTTGTGCCCCTACTCCAGGAGATATAATTTCTAAATCTCCAATCAAATTCTTAACTTTAGCAACATCTTCTGGCCTAGTTGCAGGAGCCACAACTCCTGTTGCTCCAACTTCTAATGCCAAAGAACAAAATTCTTCTATTTTGAAAAAATCTCCACCTTTAGGGTGTGACATCGTAATTACAACATACATTTCCTTACTTTGATCTACAGCTCTAATTGCTTTCAGTGACTCAGGCCCGGGGAAAGCATGAGCAATAATTCCTGTTGCACCTGCTGAAAATACGGCTTCGGTGATCAAACGATTTGTATTAGGAATATCCGCTACTTTGAAATCACAAATCACTTTACTAAATTTGGATATTTCAGTTACAATATCTAGGCCTGCAGATAATACAAGTGGATAATTTATCTTTATTTTTGATACAAAAGGAGATACTTCTTTTGCAATATCTAGAGCTCGGGCTGGATCTGTTTCGTCCAGGGCGAGCACGAGCCGTGATGCCATTAAATCTCTAATTTCCCAGTTAAGATTGAAATTGCGTATTTAATTCAGCAACGGATGCCACAGCTTCCCTTTTTACTTGAAAAAGATCCTGAGGTTCCATCTCTTTACCAAGGTTAGATTCTACGAACATCATTTTTTCTAAACTGCGTTCAATAGTGTCTACAATAATTTGGCTTCTTGCGGAGCGTCGTAAACCTTCTTCGTCTATCATTTCATCTGCCATGCTATTGTCCACTAATATAGTGGGATATAACCATTTGGCTTGAGTTACCGGATTATGCTAAATCTTCTCGGGTAAACATAGTGATGCCTACTGGATCTCTTGGAAGAGGTCCTTCTTTCGGCTACTATTACCTTAATTCCTGCTTAGGAACTAATTCGATTAATCTCTGAGTTATGATACCGTCCATAACTAAAGTGTTAACTCCGTTTTCTTGTAAGTACTGCCAGAGCTTTCCAATTGATCTTGAAGACCACTTATAGAAACTTCATCTGCTAGCTCTTCTGTAGCTAGAAAACGTGCATTTTTTGAACCTTGAAGAGCATCTAACTGTTCTAAGAAAATTGGACTTGCTTCCACAGGTTCTGCAGCTTCTACAGGCTCAGCTTCTTTCTTAGGTTTGTCATTAGATTTTCCTTTTTTTGAACCTGAACGACGAGTCTTCTTACTAGAACCACCACTTCCTGGGCGTGCCCATTTGTTTTGTTCCATGAACAACTCAGCTGAGGTTTTATCTCTCAAACACTTCATTATTTGCTTGTGAGTAATGTGCTCAACCTCTGTATTGCTAGGTGCTCTTGCTATGAAATCAACTTCTGCTACTTGCAATAATTCTTGAATAATCATTTCTCCGCCACGGTCTCCGTCCACGAATGCTGTAACTGTTTTTCTTTAGTTAATGCAACAACTTCCTTAGGAATGTTTGTTCCTTCAACAGCAACTGCATTCTTGATTCCGTGCTTTAATAGATTCAAAACATCACCTCTACCTTCGACAATAATAATTGCATCACTTGTCTCTACGTTAGGTCCTGCTGGTAGTTTACCTTTGAATCTAACTACTTCTTCTGTTTGAAGTGCTTGTCTTACAGTATCTGTAATTGTTGAACCTGCACTCCTTGAATCTTGAAGTAAATCAATCAATAATGCTCTAGCACGCTCAATGATAACTTCACGTTTGAGGTTCTGCTATCTTCTAAGGCTGTAACTTTTACAGTTGCCTTACAAGGACCGACTCTCTCAACAGTTTCTAAAGCTGCAGCAAAAACCGAAGTTTCTACTTGGTCCATACTTGATGAAATTTCTATTTCACCTTTGGATTTGCCTTTATCGCTCTTAATGTCGACTTCAACACGACCCATTCTTCCGCTCTTTTGAAGGTCTCTAAGGTCTAGTTCGTCCCCTAATAATCCTTCAGTTTGACCGAAGACTGCGCCTACGACATCTGACTTGTTTACTACTCCGTTTGCTCTTATTGAAGCTCGGATAACATATTTACTACTTGTTGGATCAATATTCATTTTTAATCATCTCTTTATTATCCTCTTAACCAAGGGCAGACAAAGTTCTAATATCTCTTAAATCTCCAAGGGGAGTTGAAAGGTCATGTTCGTGAATTGAGTACTGTCAATAGCCAAGAGGCCTAATTTCACGCCGGTAACGCCGTATTAATAGCTAGCGGTGATATTTTATGCACGCCTATTGGTGTCAACTAGTGCATTCAGTAACTCTTATTGCTCAGCCTAGAAGCAAAACACCTTTCGCTAAAGTCGGTGCTATGAAATCTGGAAAATATGAACCAAAGAATAGTGGGACATTTGGTGTTATGTGGTTTACAGATTTCGGAGATAAATTCTGGGAAGCATGTAGAGGGGTGGATGATACTCCTAAATTACGATTAAGAGACAGTGGTTTCGACGAAATGGATTGGAGTGTTTCATTCCGTTTTGCCGGATTTAAAGCAAGAATTACATCTGTGAAANTACAAAGGATTCTTTGGGAAGCCTGGAAATTCTTACATGGAATTAAAGATTNGGGACACAAAATCCAAATGATACTTCGTGTGTTCTTACAAGCATTCGTAGAAAAATTCGAAACTCCTCCATGGATTATGAACAACTGGAAAAAAGCTGAAGTACTAAATGTGGGTTTAGTAAGAGAAGTAAATTATATCTGAATGGTCTAAAGGAATGGGAAGAGATGAATAACTGAAGAAGAAACCGTAGTGAAAGGCTGGGGTGCTTCCTTATTCGGTTCTAAAGATAAGGACAGTAAAAAAGAAGAGTTCGAAATCTTTGAAGATGCAGAAGGAAATGATGTTAAAATGGTGATTCACGGAGCGCTTGAAGTTGAAGGTGATGAATATGCAATTATGTCATATGCTGACGACGTAATTACAACTGAATATGAAATTATGAAGATTAATAGAGACAAGAAGGGAAATGTTACCTATTCAGGTGTTGAAGATGAAGAGTTGTATAACGATTTAAGTGAAGCTGCAACTGAACATTTAGAAACCAAATTTATTTTTAAATTGATAGATTTTAATTTAGTCACTACAACCAATCTTATATTTGCCACGCTGGTAGCTAAAGCTCTGATAAGTTGGGTTACTATCCAAATAATCAGGAAAGGAAAGAAAAATGTCAATGGAACTTGATATAGAATCGCTAAAACACGGTAAAGAACTTGTAAAGAGAGGCTTTGCTAGAATGCAAAAAGGCGGCGTGATCATGGATGTCGTTAATGCAGAACAAGCTAATATTGCTGAGAAAGCTGGAGCTGTTGCAGTTATGGCGCTTGAGAGAGTTCCATCTGATATTCGTGCAGACGGAGGAGTTGCTAGAATGTCAAATCCAACAATGATTAATGAAATTATTGAGTGTACAAGTATTCCTATCATGGCAAAATGTAGAATTGGACACACTGCCGAAGCTCGAGTTTTGGAAGCTTTGGGTGTAGATATGATAGATGAATCCGAAGTTTTGACTCCTGCCGACCCTTACTACCACGTTGTGAAAGACGATTTCAAAGTACCATTCGTATGTGGTGCTACTTCTCTAGGTGAAGCTGTCAGAAGGATTTGGGAAGGTGCGGCTATGATAAGAACCAAAGGAGAAGCTGGAACCGGAAATGTAGTTGCCGCAATGAGACACGCAAGATTATTGCAAGCTGAAATTGAAGTTGTAAAGAAATCTGAAAATCTTGGAGTTATAGCTGCTAAAATAGCTGAAAAGTTTTTTGTATTAGATAACGAAGCTGAAGGAAATTTAGGAGAATCAACAGACTTTAACCCATTTGGAAAAGATAAAGCTACAATTGAATCTGAAATAGTTGAAATATTAGAAGATATTAAGAGATTAGGAAGATTGCCTGTTGTTACATTTACTGCTGGAGGAATCGCTACTCCTGCAGATGCTGCATTGATGATGCAGTTTGGAATGGATGGTGTATTCGTTGGCTCAGGAATTTTCAAATCTGAAGATCCAATTACAATGGCCAAAGCAGTTGTAGAAGCTACAGCTCATTTCAATGATGCTAAATTAGTTGGAGATGTTTCAAAAAATCTTGGAGAATCAATGCCAGGATTAGAAGAATCAAGCCTTGAAACTAAGATGGCAAAACGCGGACATTAGAACTAAAGTAAAATTTGTAGACACCCTACAATACAACTGGGCGCCCTCCACTGAAAACCTAATTGTTGTGGCTCTTGAAGTGCCGATATCGAATGAATTCAAAGGAAAGAATGCCCAAAATAATTAGTATGTTTCGGATATTACCCTCCATAATGGCAGGGACAAGCATTAACATTAAACAAACCATAACTATGATCGCTAAGATTAGTAAAGGTCCAACAAGTCTGTGTCTAATATTATCCATAAAATTACTATAAATCCTTTAGATTCGCATAAGCAAAAAAGATTATTTGGCTTAGTCCAATAACAATAATCAAAATCATATTAAAAATGTGAGTTTTAGGAGCTTCTTCCTTAGTGACCCAGCCTCTTCCTTTATGATGAGAGCCTCCATTTTGATGACAATAAAGTGCATAGATTAGAAAACACAATCCAAGAAACAAAGAGCCAAGAAATTTCATTAATATACAATAACTTGTTGTATTTATTATTTAGAGGCCATTTTGCCATAGATCATAAGCTTTGAAAAGAAAACTTCCTGCAAAAATAAACATTGCAAATCCACAGATTTTTAAAGTTAGTAAATATCTATCAGATGAAAGGTTAACTTGTGCCTTGCTGAAAAAATAAGCTATTGTAATTTTTACTAATACAATACTAACCAAAAAAGAAATCGCATATGCAAAAGGTGCTATGGGTTCAGAATCAGCAGCTGTGGCCATCAAAGGGCCTCCAATTAGTAACCAAAAAATGTATGCATTTGGATTCAATAAATTTGTCAAAATTCCCTTTTTAGTGACTGAGTTAAATCTACATCTGTTGCATCAATATCTGGAATTTCAGGATTAAAACATTCCATTCCCATTCTAGTTAGAAAAATAGCACCAAGAACTGCAATTCCGCAGAATAGCAGTGGTTGATCTGCTATGTAACCTGCCATGAAAATACTGAATAGTATTAGGGGACCATCTGTGAAAAATGGAGCTGAAGCGGCTCTAATTCCGCCCTTAAAACCGTTCGTTAAAGTTTCTTTTATTACAGTTGTCAGCAGTGGGCCTGGTTTGACGCCTTCTACAATTCCTAAAGTAATACCAGCTAAGGCTAACCCAATGACTAAGTCAGCCTCCATGGCTACCTAGCTATCTTAGTTCCCGAATAAGGAATCTTTGTAGATATATCCGACAGCGCCGATTGAAATTACTACTACTAATACCAATAAGATAATCGAAGTATCATTTGAAGTCTCTTTAGATGTAACTGAAATGTCTTTAGCTAATTGGTTTTTCTCACCATCATCGCTTCCTTCATTCACCATATCTGTTGAATCTGCAACTACAAATATTGTGTGAGTTCCTGCAACTGCTTTCCAAGATACAGAAACATTCATTCCGCCTTCAATTCCTTTTGTTAAATTAGAACCATCAACCAAAACTGAACCGATTTGAGTTTCTAAGTCGTCGAGGAAGAAACCAACTTGAACCTCTCCAGTTACATTCATCTTAGCTAATTTTAGAACTGCATTTAATTCAATTGTATCTCCTTCGTCAGGAGTATCATCACTGAAAGACAATTGTGAAATGTAAAGATCAGGTCTGTCCATTTCTTCAACTGCTACTACAAGCATCTTCTGATTAGTATTATTTGATGAATCTGTTACAACTAAAATTACTTCATAACCTGTTGATGAAACATTTTCAAAGGTGTGAGTGACTTCTTTTCCTTGCATGTTAGTACCATCTGAGAAGTCCCATTCATAGCTCAAAGAAGCTCCTGAATTATCACCAGATAATCCTGCGTTGAAGTTTACAGGTACGCCTTCAATTGCAGCGAAGTTGACTGTGTCTCCGTCACTGTTGACATATGACCAATTGAAATTTACACTTGGTGGAGTAATGTCATGAACTTTCACTGATGATGAAGTAGATGCCGTATTTCCTGCACCGTCTGCTACTGTTAATACAACATTAAAATCACCTGGTGTTTCGAATGAGTGACTTACTACTTTACCAGTATCTGTGTTACCATCTCCAAAATCCCATGAATATGATGAAACTGAAGAGGTTACATCGCTGGACTCAGACGCATTGAAAACAACTGTACTGAAATCTTCAATAACATTTGTTGCGTTAACTGCTGAACCTGGATCTTCAACATTTTCTTTAACCAATGATGTAAATGAAGCAACTGGATTATCTGCGTCTGCGGTTACGCTAACTGTAACAGTATCTGTTGCTCCAAAATTGTCTGTAACTGTTAAAGAAACTACATTAGAAGTTCCTGTAAAAGTAGAATTATAGAATACGTCTGTGTTGTCTGCACCCCAATCGTATGATGAGATACCTACAACAGAGATAGAACCTGAAGCTGAAAAATTAATTGCTCCGCCTTCTGTAACAACATAATCATCGCTGTTACCAGATATCTTGGCTGTTGGTCCCATATTTAGGTGTATGATTCTATCATGAAGCATTGGTAAATTTGATTGACTGCCAAGAGTTGGTAAACTTGGAACGTAGATAACATCGTCATTTCCTAAGTTATTTTCTCCTAGAACCATTTCAAATGAGTTCGTACCACTTACATCTGATAGTTTAGTTACAGTAGGCTTGTGATCTTCATGGTAAGCATAAACATAGACTGAGTTTCCAGTATCTGGACTCAAAATGTAAGTTGCTCCACCAAATTTAGTTGCCTCTGTCCATGATGAGTTTGACTCTTCATACATGAAAACTGTTGCATCATTAATTATGTTGTCTGAACTGTCTTTAACATTGATACTTTGGTCGTTATCTTGTGTAACTGCACTCAATGCAAACTCATGAGGTCCTGAAAAATCTACAGATGCTGCATTGTGTGTATAGTGATCATCTGAATCTACACGTGCATCAAAAGTAGTTCCTGGCATGTTAGTAAATTCATAATTTCCAGTTTCGTCGGAAGTTGTAGACCAGGAATAACCTGCGTCATCATATCCCCACCATGAATCTTCAAAAACGGTAGTGGAAAAAAGTGTTACTGTGGCTCCAGAAACTGCAATTCCATTACCTGTTACTGTTCCAGAAACTGTAGTAACTCCAGCTGGTGCTGCAACCATAGACACAGTATCCAAAGGACCATCTGTTGAAACTGACAAATTATTTCTAATTGAAAGATATCCTTCTTCATGTACATTATATCATAGTCTCCAGATTCTACATTCGTGAAGGAATAATATCCATCTTCAAGAGTTGATGTTGTTTTCTTGTATCCGGAATCTCTGTCCAAAATTGTTATTGAAACATTGGAATTGTTGTCAGAAACAAAACCATTGAGATCGTATCTTGCTGCAGATGCATTATCAGATACTAATAGCCCTAAGAAAGCTCCAGAAGAAGCATTACTACGGCTAACAAAGCTATACGCGAGTTTCGCTGTTCAGTCATTTTTGTTACTCCCGTTAGATATTCTCTAACACGGGGTCCGCCGGACAAGAACCGCATTTATAAAGGATTGTTAAAACAAAAATAAGGCCATTTATCGTCGACAAAAGACTATCTATGAAACGAAAATTGCAGGTCTTAGAGGTGCACTTTGCTTAGATTTCGGTTCTAGACGAGAAACTGCATTTTCAGCATTAATTACTGAAACCGGACAGTCAAATATTTTGCTAAAGAAGTCAATTGAAGACTCCAAAATTGCCTTTTCATCAATTAGAACTTTGTACCTTTCTTGCCATTCTGGACCAAGTGAAGGAATGTCTTTCAGAACCCATTTTTTCAAAAAATCAGCACCTACTTTCTTGGAATCATTAGGTATCTGCGGCATAAAACTTCCAATTAATTGATTTAATTTTACTTGACCTCTTCCGTCTGCTAAATCTCCTGCAGCTTGAACTGCTTCCCACTTCCATTTTGGAGAAGTAATAAGTACAATTTCACTAGGTTTCTCAATTTTTGCAATATTCAAAATAGCTTTAGTATCTTCTAAAGTTTGTTTAATCAAATCCTCACCTATTAGGAAGCCGATATCTGATTCCTTACCTTTAGGAAATTGTTGATTTATGACAAAACCTTCCTCATCAAGAAGAGACCATGCTTCTTCTGCAATGTGAGGAACTACTGGAGCTATTCCTCTAGTAATCATCGAAAGATACTCGTGTAAAATTTCTGCATTTGGCTCTCCCACTCTCTGCAAGTACCATTTGTAATACTGCGGTAACTCGAAAAACAATAATCGCGTAGATGTTCTGAATTTTAAGCGATTTGAAGCTTTGGTAGCTTTGTAAGCTGTGTCAGACATTATTGCCCTAAACCAATCATCAACAGGATGTGAATCTCTACGTCCTTTGCCTCTATTTTCTTTTACAAAGTTCAACCAATTCTCTAGCTTTTTTCCTGCAGTTTCAGCAAAAGATAATTCCCAATTAGGATCATCCAATCCTTCCCCTGCATTACAAAGCGTAAACCTGACTACATCTGCACTGTAATTTGTAACTAATTCTTTTAATGTGAAAAAATTACCTTTAGATTTAGACATTTTTTCACCATCAACTAAAACCCATCCGTTAACTGCAAAACCTTTCGGCCACATTTCTTTCTCAAACATGGCTGTATGATTATACAAACTAAACGAAAGGTGATTTTGTATCAAATCTTTACCGCTAACTCTCAAATCATATGGGTACCAATAATTGAATTCATTGCGCCAATCAAGGATATCTGCCTGTGGAATTCCCAGCTCCTCTGATGCTTCTTTCGTGTTTCCACTGCCAAATATGGCTTCGAACAAAGTATCTGTTAGCTTGTCTTCATCCAAATCTTTCAGATGATGGGCTACGGTGTAGAAAGCCATGTAAATTGTAGAATCGCTCAATGATTCAATAACCCAGTTATCGTCCCAAGGTAACTTAGTTCCAAGACCTTTTTCACGGACACAAGCCCAATTATTCAACCATTGAAGAACATATTCGAATTGATTTCGAGCTTTCGAAGGATATAATTCCATTGATTTCAAAGCAAGTTCTGTAGTTTCAGTCCACTTTTCATCACCATAAGCCAAAAACCATTGATTATCTACAATTTTTACTTTACAGTCTGCCATCCACCTTGATTTGACTGGTCCAGTCAATTCATAGTAAACAATTGCTTCACTATTTTCAACTAGTTTTGTTTTAACCATTTCCCGAGCTTCAGCAACTGGCTTTCCAGAAATGAAACCTGAGGACTCAAGCATTACGCCATTGTTGAAGCTGTGTAAGTACAAATCTTGTTTGGCCTTTTCGAGCTTGCTACGATCGGTTTGATCTTTGATTCCTAATTTCTTACACAAATCAGGAGCCGGTAAAGTTCCCATTTCTCCTGAATCTAAAATTGCAATTGGTTCTAATTTACTTACTTCTGCAAAGTCAATTCCCCATGATTTACATTCTTTTTCAGAATTTTGAAGATCTATAAGCCCTTGATAGTCATCCGGTGAATCACTTGGAACTGATGTAACAATTCCTGAACCTATTGAAGCATCACAGAATTTAGAAGGTAAAACCATCAATTCTTTATGAATTTCAGGAGCTTGGTACTTCTTACCAATTATATCTCTACCTTCGACGGAACCAAGAACTTCTACTTGATGTCCTTGTAACTCCAATTTGGAAGGCATCTCTTCGGACATAATCCAGGTTTCATTACCAACTTTTGCTTTAGCATACGTCCCTTCTCCATCTATCCATATATTTGTTTGACCAAACACAGTTTCAGGACGAAGTGTTGCAGCAACTAAGTAATCATCATCACCTTTGAATTTCAATAATGTATATTCTTGCGGTGTTTCTCCTTCACCAGATAATCTGTCATGATCTCCAACTACTGTTCCTCTCTTAGGACACCAAACAACTGGAAAACTTCCTTTGATTAAATATTCACCAGCTAATAGTTTATTGAATTGCCAACGAATGAATGCATCGTATGGTGGATTCAAACTGGTTGTAATGAAACTTCTACGCCAATCTATTGAGGCACCAAATTTTTTCAGATCAGTAATTGCTTTATCAGGAAAATGCTTAGTCCATTCTTCCGGTTTAGAAAATTTCTTGATTAATGTATCACTCAAACCCATCTGTTTCAGTGCTTTGATTTGAGTTTTTTCACCTTCTTCTACACGTTGAGCTGCAGCCACAATTGGAGTGCCTGTACAGTGAAAAGCAAAAGGAAATAATACATTCTTATTTTGCATTCTTTGATATCGTGAAACCATATCGGCTCTCAAATAAGTAAAAGCATGTCCTAAGTGCAAATATCCATTCATGTAAGGATAGGGACAATTAACAAAATACTTCTCTTTATCTCCACCTGGCTCAGACTCATAGGCTTTGGCTTCGGTCCATTTTTTTTGCCATTTAGACTCTATTGCCTTGGGATTCACAATGTGCGAGAAGAGGGACCCTTAAAAAAATAGACAAAAATAGAAAAAAACAAAAAATGTGTTAAAAAAGGCCAAAAGTAAGCAATAGTAATTATAGGACCTCTCAATGCGCAGTGACCGATGTTACGTTATGGACCTGCGGGAATCCCATTATCTTGTAAAGGAAGAAATATTCGAGATGGAATTGAAGACATACACGCACTTGGATTACATTGTATGGAAATACAATTAGTCAGAGGTAAATATGTCGACGAATTAGATGACTTTGAAGAATTGGGAGCTATCGCTCAATCACTTGATATCCACATGGGAATACATGCTCCATATTACATGGATTTCCTTGGAAATGGATACATGCGTAACAAATCAATTAAGTTCCTAGAATTTGCAGGTGAAGTCGGCAATATGATTGGTGCAAGAAGAATTGTAACTCATATTGGACCATACAATGGAATCTCATCAAAGGATGCGATTGACAGACTAGTCCCAATTTTCCAACAAATGAGAAATCATTACTTAGAAAAAGGGTACACTTCACAAATTTGCTTTGAATTAGCTGGTAAACACGATTTATTTGGAAGTATTAGGGAAATAACCGAATTGTGTCGCCGTGTCAAAGGAACTGCACCATGTATCAACTGGCCTCACTTGCATGCAAGAGGAAACCGATGGTTGAATGATCGCGAAAGTTTCAAGCGTGTTTTTGATTATTTACAAGCATCATTAGGATTAACAAAATTCTATACTCATTTTTCTGGTGTTGAATTTGATATTGAAGGAAACGAAAGGCACTATTCACCAATCAAAAAAGGTGAAATTAAATTTGAATATTTAGCTGAAGTCATCTTAGAAAATGGTTACAATGTTCTTACAATTTCTGATTCTCCATTGATGGAACACGATGCAATGTACATGAAATTGATTACTGAAAGAGTACAATCCAGAAGAATGGAAAGAATTGCAAGACGTGAAGCATCTGAAAAGATTAAAGAATCAAGAAAAGCAGCCGCTGAAGCTAAGTAATTTTCTAAACATAGCCTTTTTGAAGGACTGTTATTGGCAACTATGAACAAATACGCATCATTTGCGTTAGCTTTCCTGCTGGTTTTCAGTGGTTGTCTTGGTGGATCTGACGATAATCTCGAAGAAGAAACTGTTGAACCTGTAGGTGAAACTGATTTTACAAGTCTTGAGAAAGATTTAGAAAATCTTACAACTAAAATAAATGCAGAAATTGCAAGACTGGATAACTTGGAAACTCTAGTCGAAGGAATCGATGACTCTGAAGATACTTTGAATACTCTAGGCTGTGAAGAAGATGAAATTGCAGCATACGACGGCATGGAATGGAGATGTGCACATGTTCAACAATTTCTCCACCACTTGATGAAGCTGTATGGGATATTATATCATCAGAATTTGAAGAAGTAAGAGATGATTTAGAATATGCAAGAAATATGACCGATTCTATGTGGGCAGATATTGATTATATGGTAGATATCATGAACAATAACTCACAAGAAATTTATCTTGATATGGAAAACATGAGTGATCGTTTTGCAACAGATATTGATGAAATTTATGAAGATATGGACAATATGGGTTACACAATCTATGACCATATGGACAATATGTCTTGGATGATTTACAGTCTTAACGATACTCTGGTGGAAATATCTGATGATATCGATTATCTCTATTTCGATGTAGACAATCTTTGGAATCTTGTATATGAAATGCAAAAAGAAATGGACAATATGACCGAAGATATTGATGAAATTACATATGAGATGGAGGAAATGCAGCAACGAATCAATGAACTCGAAAATATGACTACTTGCCGTCTAGTTCCATACAGCAATTGTGCCGGTACAGACTTCAATAATACAAACTTATCTGGAATGGATTTAACTGGAATTAATTTCCAAAATGCAGTGCTCACGGAAGCAAACCTAACTGGTGCAGTCCTAGACTACGCTGACCTAACGAATGCAAACTTCAAATATGCAGATTTAACGAGCGCAAGTCTGGATTATGCCGATCTCTTTTTCGCAGATTTTGGCTTTGCAAATCTAACAGATACAAACCTACACCATGCTAACCTAAGGAATGCATATTTCGGCTACGCTTACCTAGAAGATGCAAGCTTCTTTAAATCTGACTTGACAAAATCAAGTTTTTATGAGGCAAATCTATACAGTGCAAGCTTCTATGCATCTGACTTAACAGATTCGAATTTATATAATGCAGAGTTGACGGAGGCATACTTCCTTAGTGCTGACTTAATAAATGCATATCTTAGACACGCGGACCTAACGGATGCATACTTTCAATATGCTGACCTAACGAATGCGGATCTAAGTAGCTCTGACCTATCGGGTGCGGACCTCCAAAAKGCKGACCTAACGAATGCAGAYTTCCAAGATGCWGACCTAGARGATGCAACATTRKCYGAAGCTGACYTAAAATTCGCAARKTTCTCWGGAGCTACGGTAACAGACACTAATTTCGATGACACTTATTGGCATGAAACAATGTGGACYRAYGGCGTTAGRTACGATASTAACCAGTCTTAAAGTCAAATRATATATACAGSCTCTAAATCGAGAGCTGTCTGACGGCCATAGCGGCGGTGATCACCCGTTCCCATTCCGAACACGGAAGTTAAGCCCGCCAGCGTATTCRATGGTACTGTGGTGCGCGAGCCCACGGRAACTYGAGTACGCCGTCAACTTTTTTTTTAAGATTAATTCAATATACCCACMCTYGGTAAACAMTTAACATGGACGGAAAGGAAATCACGGACRYACTSTCRAAMGTRAASGATTCTTATTTCAATAAAGAYTTGATTACTTTGGGTTACATCAAAGGAATGTCTATTGGARAYAAAGAATTACGATTTACTCTYARATTACCTGCTCCTTTAATGCCAAATCAYGARGAACTTGCTCAAAAATGTMGAGARGCTCTAAAAGATGTARAAGGCCTTGARACTATTGAAATCAAAAARGATTGGGAAGTWCAAMGATTACCKKCTCTYGATGCACCAAATACTCCTCAAGCTTTAAGAAACGTAAAAAATATTATTGCAATAGCTTCTGGAAAAGGTGGTGTTGGAAAATCAACTGTCACAGTGTGTATTGCTGAGGCTTTCGCTAATGCAGGTGCAAAAGTTGGTGTCCTAGACATTGATGTTTATGGACCAAGTATTCCAAACATGGTAGGATTAGGATCCCATCAACTAGGCGGAGCTCAAGAAGGAGTTCTGGAACCTGTAGAAGCACATGGAATGAAAATTATGTCTATGGGATTCTTGGCAACAAAAGACACTCCCGTAGTCTGGAGAGGACCTATCGCTTCACAACTTGTACAACAATTCTTAGGAGCTGTAGACTGGGGTGAATTAGATTACTTGTTTGTTGATATGCCACCAGGAACTGGAGACATTCAACTTACATTATCACAAAGTGTTCCACTAACTGGAGCTGTAATTGTAACAACTCCACAGGAAATAGCTCATACTATTGCTGAAAAAGGATTGAGAATGTTCCAACAGGTTAAGATTCCAATCTTAGGTATTGTTGAAAACATGGCCGGTTTCACACCACCTGGTTCTGAAGAAATTTTTCATATATTCGGAGAAGGCGGGGGAACTTCTGCTGCAGAAGAGTTCGATTTACCATTGCTTGGTCAAATTCCAATTAGGCAAGATCTTCGAGAGGCAATGGATAACGGTAAAGTGTTTACAAATGATAATATCGATTCAATTGCATCATTAATTGCAGTCGAAGCAATGGCTGTTGTGACTAATGAAGAACTATCTCCATTTGCACCTCAAGAAATTAATTTGGCCAATGATGGTGAAACCTTGGTTATCAAATGGCAAGATAATGTTGAACACGTTATTTCTGCATTCAATGTACGATTTATGTGTCCATGTGCTCATTGTGTGGATGAGATAACTGGTGAGAAACTAGTCAAAGAAACAGATATACCTCCAGATGTTAAAATTACCGAATCTGTACCAGTAGGAAGATATGGTGTTAGATTTACTTTCACAGATCCAAGCCCTGGTGCAGGAGCTGGAATTTACACCTTCTCTTTCCTCAGAAAATTAGGTGAAGACGCAGCTCAGAATTCAGCTTTTGATGCATAAGAACCCTTATTAATCAGGATAGAACTTAATAATTATGTTAGCTCAGGAAATAAGAATACGCGGTGAACCAACTGCAGACCCACAAAAATGTAGATTTGTACTAGAAGCCGAAGTACTTTCTCGTTCTCCTGTTAGCTTTGATAGAGAGTCTGACACAAGTAAGGCTCCTTTAGCTGAAAGATTACTCGCTTTACCATATATTGCAGGTGTAAGTATTAGCGGTTCAGCCGTTACACTAACTGGAGACAATGTTGAAAGTTGGCCAGCTATTGGAAAAGAAATCGGCGGAGTCATTCGTGAACAAATCAAAACCGGTGAACCTGCTGTAGAAGAAGAAGTCATGGATATCGGAGATGCAGACTTATTCACTCAAGTAAATTTATTGATTAAAAATGATGTCAATCCTAGTATTGCATCCCACGGTGGAACCATTACTCTACACAGCGTAAATGATGGAAAAGCTTCGTCACTATGGGTGGAGGATGTCAAGGTTGCACTGCCTCAAGTATCACTCTAAAACAAGGCGTTGAATCTTATATTGTAGCAAAAGTCGATGGAGTAAGTGAAATTGTTGATATGACAGATCACACCCAAGGTGAAAATCCATATTATACTCAACCATTACCACAAGCTGGCCAAACTGGAGGAGGTTGTGGATGCAGCTCTGGTGGTCAATCTAGCGGCGGTAGCTGTGGTACCGGTGGAGGCCAAAGCCAAGGTGGCGGCGGCGGATGCGGCTGTAATTAATTTTCTAAGCGTCAGTTTTAATACTTGCATTATATACCCATAATATCTTTACAAGGTTAAATGGCAGAAGAAGAGCAAATTGAAGATAATTCCATAGAGGAAGAAAAGGTTGAAGACGAACCTGAAATTGAGGCTAGTTCTACTGAAGAAGAGGAAGAAAGTGAGCCTATAGAATATACAAAAAAACTTGGTGTTGAGGAAGAAGAGGAAGAAGAGGAAAGTCCATTTACACAATTTATCCGCAACTGTATTGAATACTTAGATGGAAGAAGCAGAAAAGTAGTTCTCTGGACTCTAGCCATTTTCTTAATGAGTACTTTTAATTTTATTGCATGGAATTTTGTAGAAAGTGAATTTTTGAAATATACGGGAGTTTTACTTTCGACAATGCTTCTATTTTCTGCAATGTGTGGAACTCTAATATCTTATAATGTTTATAATAAAATTCACGAAAAAAATGTAGATGTTAGACTATCTGGACTAATACTATCGGTAGGAAGTGTTCTTGTCACACTATTTTTTATGATTTATCAAATTCAGAATAACGATTGTTTAACTGAATTCTCAGAAGCTAAATGTGACGCTGACATTTCGCTTAGAGCTGTAATCACAATTTCTGTTTACGCTGGAAGTATAGGAATTGTAATGCTCATTTACGGACTAGGATTGCTAGAGAAAAATTTAGTACCTTATGCAGTAGCTATAGCATTTGGAGGATCCCTAATTCTTACTATTGTTTACTGATGTCTGTTTACAGTTGGATTGAAGAGTCTGTGTGGTTGTTACTGATTCCTTTACTTTTCCTTGGTATGGGGCTTGCAGGTTTACACCATAGAAGATACCAACTTGCTGGATTCGTTATTGGATGTTACATTACTGGACTTGCAGGTATTGGATGGTTAATTGAACCAAATCTAGCTTCTGGAGGATTCCTCGGAGGGGGATTACCTATGACTGGATCTGGATTGCTCTTTATTTTGAGGAGAACTGACCGAGAAGCAAGAGAAAAAATATTATCTAATTCCCAGTCATTATTAGAAAAAGGATTCCCAAGTAAAGCATTAGATGCTTCTAATCGTCTGATTAGAAGAGCTCAACGTGACGGAGTTTTGATGCAGGATTCAAGAATGTGGCTTAGCAAAGCTAGAGCACTAACTGGGCACAGGGAATACGGAAGATCAATTACATACTACTCGATGGCTTTAGAAATAGACCAGAATAATGAAGAATTATGGTTTGAAAAAGGAGAGTTACACCGAAAACTTAAGCAATGGGAAGAAGCTGAAGCCTGTTATTTAAATTCTACCGAAATAAGGTATACTCACGGTGAAGCTTGGTTAAAGTTAGCTCAAATGAAAGAGAGAAGAGATAAGCTAACTGAGGCCGAAGACGCTTATGTTATTGCTCTGGAACTAGATAGCAACCACGGATTTGCATACTTAGGATTAGGAAGAGTACAATCAAAATTAGAAAGGGTGAAAGAAGCTCTAAAATCAATTGAAAAATCTATTGCATTACTCAAAGAGGATTACAGGCCTTACATGGTTAGAGGTGACATTTACTACAGTATTGGAGATTATGAGAGAGCTGATGCTAAAGGATATTCAAAAGCAGTGAACATACGACCTGACATGAAAAATGGATGGAGAAAATTAGCTAAAGTCTATCGTTCCAAAGACAAAAAAGAATTACTTATCATGGCACTTTCAAGAATCTTAGAGATTGATTCCGAAGATGAATCTGCTCTATGGGAAAGGGCTGAATGCCACTTTGAAGAAAAGAAATTAGGAGACTCCATGGGAGATATTCACAGATTATTAGCTCTAAACCCAGGTAATCAGAAAGCTAGAAAGTTTAAAGCTAAAATTCTAGAAAAACTCGATACTAGGGAGTGGGATTAATGTTCAAATTAAAAATAAGAAATTTGAGCAGTGATTATGGAACTACAACTGAGCAGTTAGTTACTGATTTTCTAAGAGCTATTGGATTTTTAGGTAACGATGGGGGAAGAAATAAAGTTACAAAAAGATCTCAAACTGGAATTTTATTATTTACCAAATGCTTGATACCTCATCCTAAAAAGTCATGGACAACCAGTGAAATTGCAAAGGAATTAGGTGTTCCACTACAAGCAATTTACAGACACTTACAATGGTTAAGAGAAGTTGGATTTTTAACTGAAGATTTTCCAGGTAAAGCTGAGGATCCGAAGAAAGTAAGACTCTGGCATTATGATTTGAATAAAGCATGGGCTGGTGTCGAAAATAGAGCTAGAATATCTTTGGAAACATATCGCGAAATAGTTGATAATCTAAATAAAAAATTAAAAGAATCAAAGAATGAAGTTCCTAATGATATGATTAATGTTGGGAAAGAAGAAAATTTTGAAATAAAATTAAGAGAAGTTAAGAGAGAGGAAGAAGCAACATACGAAAGTGACTTAGGAACACTAGGAAGAGGCATTGGATTACTCTCTAACCACCATTATCCTTACAATGAATCAATGCCATACAAAATAATTGATGAATGTTTCTTACAAAGACCTGATAGGGCATGGACTGCTGAAGAAGTAGCTGCCTGGATAGAAACTACGAGGCCTACTGCATACAGGCATTTGAACAAACTCATTTCACTAGGGCTTATCGAAAGATGCAGAGCTGCAGACGGAGGACCTCCAACCAGTGCTTTCCATTTACGGAAAGGATCACTGAAAAAAGGATGGCAAAAAATTGAAACTGAAATTGAAATAATTTTAGACCAATATAAGAAAATAATTAAGCAAATATCTGAAACAAATGAATAAACATCATCCTGCTAACAATGTAACTCCTAAAGGAGATTATCTCAAAAATAAGAATGTTTGGTTAGCCGTAACCGGATCAGTATCTTGTGTTGAAACTGTGGGAATTGCTAGAGAATTACTAAGGTATGGCGCAAATGTTACAATTGTAGCTAACAGAGCTGCTCTCGAATTAGTTGGAGAAAAGGCATTGGAATTTGCTTGCGGTAAACCTATAATCAAAGAAATCACTGGGCAAGTAGAACACGTTATCGCTGGACATGACGCTGACCTATTGATTATCGCACCTTGTTGTGCTACTAGTTTAGGTAAAATGGTCCATGGAATTGGAGACAATCCACCGATGTTAGTTGCTCTAACTTGTATTGGTGCAAAAACACCGATGATTGTAGCGCCTGCAATGGACAGAAATATGGCAAATTCTAAAATTATTAAGCAAAATTTGAAAGAAGTACGTAAATTTGCAACCGTTTTAGAGCCAATTATGGTTGAAGGTAAGGCTAAATTGCCTTCAAAGTTTAGAATAACTGCAGAAGCATGCAAAGTTGCTGGCTCAAATGAATTAAAAAAAAATAAAATTCTAGTCGTTGGGGGTGGAAGTAGTGAAGAACTTGATGATGTTAGAGTAATAACTAACAAATCAACGGGCAAAATGGCAAAATACATTGCAGAAACTGCATTCAGTATGGGTGCTGAGGTAGAACTTTGGATGGGGAACACAACTGAAGAAGTTGGCGAATGGATTTCACAGGAAAATTTTAGTTCAACTGATGATTTGAATAAAAAAATAAAAAAACTTGGAAAGTATGATGCAATACTTGTTCCTGCTGCATTATCTGACTTTATTCCAACAAAAATAAAGGTAAAATTAGTTCTAATAAAATACCTGAAATTAAACTAAAGAAAGCTAAAAAAGTATCGAAATGATCCGAAAGAAACACAATGGAATTCTGTGTGCTTTCAAACTTGAATCGGGCCTTAAAGATAAAGATTTAATTGAAAAAGGAAAAGCTCTTTTGAAAAATTCCGATTTTGTTATAGCCAATCATTCCGAAGTTTTAGGTAATGAAAAAACAAAACTGGCTATCATAACCAAGAAAGATACTATTTGGATTGAAGACACGAAAATTAATGCTTCAAAATCAATATTAAAAGAAATTTCTAAAAAATCTAAGCCTTGTGAGCTTGTAATTTTCTAATATCTATAGTAAGAAGAGCATTTCGAATTACATCTTCAGGAACTCTTTGCAAGATTCCCATTACTTGTAATTCATCAATAATGTTGCCTCCGTGATATGTTGCTTCACGAGGCTTGAGGCCAAATTCTCTAATTAAATGACGCTCGATTACTCTTTTTGCTGTAGTGGCATGACCTGGATAATATGTCTCTTGTAACATTTCAATTACTGATTTTATACGAATCTTGAAGTTTTTTTTCTTCTCGGCTTCTATTCTCTGTTTTTCGTCCAAATATTCCTCTATAGCTGTGTATTCAGGCGAAAGGTGTCGTAATAAACGTATGCCTTAGCTTAATTCTAAAACCCCCCGCCAATGTGTCAAGACTCAGCCGAGGTCGCTTAGCCTGGTATAGCGCGGGCCTGGAAAGCCCGTGGGAGCAATCCCTCGCGAGTTCAAATCTCGCCCTCGGCGCCATTTTTTGCTAAATTTAAATTACGCCAGATCTAATTAATTCAATTATAACAATCACTATACAAATTGTACTAATTATAATGCCTATTCGCCCTCTTTTCAATTTAGAGGACGGACGAAATCCTAAGATTGGTTCAGTCTTATCTGCTAATTTTTCTTCAACTTTGCTCACCATATTTTTTAAAATAAATTCTAGTTAATAACTCTTTTTCACAAAAAAATTACCAGCTCTCATGTGCTTGACGAAAATTAGATCCATAGCAATTATGGCAGAATCTTTTACCTAAAGATTCAACTTCCCAAGTTTCTTTTTACATTCTTCACAAAGCTCGGTATTTTCAGGCATACTTGAAAATGAACTATACATAAATAAAATTTAAGGTGAAAAATAAGTAAAAAATTTATTATTAGGAAAACCATGAATGACGTCCAAATTGATTTTTACTTACCTTTTTGTTAGTTTCCGAATAATATTTCAATCCATAGAGTACTGAATCAAGATAACTCGCTAATTTTGGTTTAGTATAAAGAAAAAAGGTAGAAATTTCATTATTTTATTACCTTTATTGAAGATGTAAGTCCTAACGTTTATTGAAAGTGAACTAATGGAATCATCTCCTTCTAAACGCCAAGAAACAACAGAGTCATTACCTCTAGAATCTCCAATAATTAAATCATAACCTTCTCCTTCCAACCATTGTGTAAAATTTCTTTGTAATTTACGGCCATTATAATATTCAATCTTATCAATAGAGTTACTTCCATCCCATGAAATTACCTGGTTTACTTTACAAAATGGATGAAATTTCTCTAAATTACGCTCTGAAGAAATTATTTTCCAAACTTCAGATTTACTTAAATTTACTTGAACCTCTCTCTGGACTGGCCAAAAGTATTCTTCAGATTTGTTTTGAATCTTTGTCATCTACTGCCCCATATACGGTAACTGCAATTATTGAACCAAGAATAAGAAACATGCCTACACCTTGTTGCAAAGAAGGTGATTCGGATAAAAGAATTATTCCCCAAACTATTGTCAATGTTGGTTGTAAAAGAATAGCAAACGAAGTATAAGCTGCAGGTAAACGAGGTAGAGAGTGAGCTATGGCTAGCCATCCTATAACCTGGCTCAAAATAGCTAATGCTAACAACCATCCATGTGTTGGTAAATTCGGCTGAAAATCTATAGGCTCTACATGTATTGATTGCAAGGGCAAGAAACTTAGAATTACAAGGCCTAATGCACATCCTGCTGTTGAATCAAACTGCAAATTTACTGAAGGAGCAAGCTCTCTATTCGCAAACCTATAAATTATTAAAAACAAAGAATAAAATATAGCCGTGAAAACCCCTGCTATTACACCTCTTACTGGATGCTCACCGTAAGGATTATCATCTAAAACTCCAGATATTAAAATTAGACCAATCATTACAATTGGTAAGCAAATTAGTATCGATAAATTAGGCCTTTCTCCAAACAACCACCAGCTTACTAGTGTCACAATTATAACCTGAGAATTGCCAATTAGAGTGCCTATTCCTGTTCCTATCCAATCAACTGTACTGTGATAAGCAAGAAAATCAAGCGAAAAAGCAAATCCTGCAATTACTGCAATCAACCTTGTGTTTATTGAACGAGAATCTTTATCTTTTCTAAACCAAATAATCAGTAAAAGAAAAGGGATCGCATATGCCATTCTGAAGAAAGCCCCAGTTAACGGATTAGCATCTGATAACGCATACAATATCGGGGCAAAGGAAACTACTACACCTCCAAACATGGCAATTCCCATTGGTTTCTGGAGGTTAGCTGATTCCATGCTTTTCTACATTGGAAAGCCCGTATATGAAGGGGTCTAACAATTAAATTTTTTAGAAAAAGTTGGTGCTCCCGCCGGGATTTGAACCCGGGTATTCGGCTCGAAAGGCCGAGATGATGGGCCGGACTACACCACGGGAGCTAATTTACATCTTACAAAGCTAGGATTTAATGTTATTGTAGTATTCTATACTTGGAATGATTGTAGTTGAGATTTTAACTTTTCTATCTGCCTCTGAAAATTTTCTCTCTGAATTGCTAACTCTCCCTGATATCTAGTTTGAGAAGCTTCTAAAGCATCATAATTTTCAGTCTTCACTTTCTCAAGATTTAGTTTATTCGATTCTCTTTCTTTTTCTAACAACATTTCAAGCTCATTTATTCTTTGTTTCAGAGAATCTATCTCGCTCACACTACACTTACTATGATGCACTTTAAACAATTAGTTGCACAACTATCTTAATACGCATTGTATTGATTCTATAATGTGGAAAGGCCCCTCAAGGACTAATCAAAATTATCAGATTAAGTATGTTGTATCTGATGGATGGGGAGATCCTATTCAAATTAATAGAAGACCGACTTCTAAGATGTCATTCTCAAACTATGAAAAGGAACAACTAAAAGAATCAATAGGAATATTGACTATTGCCTTCACACTAGCCCTTAGTAACGGATTAGTTCCAGTTATGAATAATCCAAGTATTCTATTAACTGAACTACCTCTGGCATTTGCTGCAGTGATGACTGGATTTTTACTGCACGAATTGGCCCATAAATGGATGGCACAGCAGTATGGCTGTTGGGCTGAATATAGAGGAAACAAGAACGGTTTGTATTTTGCATTAATGATGTCCGTCTTTGGTTTTCTCTTGGCTGCACCAGGTGCTGTAATGGTGTCTGGAAACATTACCAATAGACAGCATGGTATTATTGCTGCTGTGGGGCCATTGACAAACATAGCCATTGCAATAGTAGCCTTTCCTTTTTACATTTTCACTGCAAATATAGATATTTGGATAGTTGGAGAACTCGCACGATTTCTAATAATTATCAACCTAATTTTGGCAGGATTTAACATGATTCCAGTTCAACCTTTAGACGGATCAAAAATAATTGTATGGAACAAGGCAGCATACTTTGGAATTGTTGGAGGAATTATTACTCTGGCAATCGCTTATTGGTACATGCCAACTTTCTCTTTCTGATGGCTACGACATGGGTTCTTTATGATGGAATTTGCTCCTTTTGTAAAAGTAGCGTAAGTAATTTTGAAAGAAGCCTTGAAAAAAGGAATTGTAAAATAAAACCTCTTCAGGATAAAACTGTAATGAAAATTCTAGGCATCAAGGATGGTGACGACTTACCTGAAATGAAGATAATCGGTGATGATCGAAAGGTCTATGGAGGTGCGAGAGGTATTGTATTTCTTTGCCGAAAGATATGGTGGGCGTGGCCAATCTGGGCTTTAGCTCACTTGCCGTTAACTATGAATATTATGGATTATATCTATAAGTGGGTCGCAAAAAACAGACATCGCGCTGTTGTGTGCGAAATTTAAATGAAAATTGCACCACTAATAGCTATCATTTTCGCTTTCTTTTTAATTGCTATTTACCCTATTTATTCTGACGATGGAATAAATGAAAATTTGTCATATTCTGACGAAGATAACGACGGCATTCCAAATGACAAAGATAAGTGCCCTGAGGAAGATGCCAGCGGGAAAGATATTGATGAGGATGGATGTATAGATTCTGAAATTACTAAAGAAGAAGTGAATTATTTAGAAAGATTGGCTAAAATTAACATTGGTCAGTACATAATATTTGCAGTAGTTTCACTTTTCTCAACTGCAATATACTGGGAAAGAGATAGGATTAGTGCCTTACTAACAGACAAAGACGAATTAAGTGCTGAGAATTATAAACAAATTAGTGGCGATGATACTGTTTCCGAGGCAGTAGACTATGATGAACTAGGGAAAAATCGCGAGGTGAAAATACAAAAGGATAAGCAACGGAGTAGACTAAGCTTCTCATTTGCTGAACTAAANTGCTGAAGACTAATAATAACANTTCAGTTGATGNCKTTAATTTNGTNATAATNCTCTTTTATTTTTATTYCCGTAACTTTTACCTTATGGTTTAAAATAGTTGTATGGTAACTCGACTAATAATGATGATCTGNGAGAGATTTTGAATTCGAGCATTATTCTATTTAG
>MIZB01000118.1_pt1 | contig 33771 bp, 45 predicted proteins | sample 888171 | NCBI WGS metagenome assembly MIZB01 (sample SAMN05440186, study PRJNA335308) | marine metagenome | isolation source: marine water
ATCAGACAGATGAAAAACCATATCAGAAGCCAGACAATGTATTGAGACATAATCTGTCCTCGTAATATTGCTATTTAAATTCTAATACAAGAATTGCTCAGACTATAAATCTTTTGATTTAATACCTGTAATTGGCAACCATGTAACCATTTTCATCTTGAATTATAGCAAAATCTCCACTATTATTCCAGATTCCTTGGTACCATCCCCAATACAAAGTTGTTGAATTGTCAACACCATCGCCGGTGTAAATTCGGATACTTGTATTATTTGAAATTGTAAAATTAAACTCGTAAGCTGTTTGTGCAGCTTCATCTTGCAAGAACCAACCAACCATACTCACATTGTAATTTTCATGATTTGTTAGAACTAAATATTCCCCATCAGCTTCGTCACCTTCTGGATCGTACTCAATGTAATCTATGGTTAAATTGTAAGAAGATTCAGTCCACAAACCGACTGTAGTATTTGATGCGAATGTCTGAGCTTCTTCATATTCTGTATCAAAATCAGTTCCTGAAGTGTATGGATACCAAAATGCATATCCTGCTTTAATTATCTCGTAATTAACGAAAGTATCATTGACATAAACATGGGAAAGTAACCTTCCATAAGTATCTGAATCTCCGTTCTTACTATCATTTACAAGCGTAACTTCTTTTCCTAAAATCATATTTGTTAGGAAATCGGTAGCTTCCTGAGCATAAGGTCTGCCTGATTCAGGAGTGTTAATTCCAAGCATCCTAACTTTATCGCCATTTCCAAGATAGAAAGTATCTCCATCAATTACTTCTGTAACGGTCATATTGTAATTCTGAAGTTCATCGGGCTCTTCTTCAATAATTATATTTCTCGAAAGAATCGATAACATTTCTATTTCAAAGATAAGGTCTAGACCTGCTAAATCACTGGACCCATATTCGCCATAAGCATCTTTAGCTGGAATTCGTATCGATACTGTCTGGCCTTCATGCATTCCAACCATTTTATTATCAAAACCAACTATCATCTGTCGAGAACCCATACAATATTTTGAGGATAATTCTTGCGTATCTTCAACATTGATGCCCATGAATCCTTTACCATCCATCCAAGTATCGTAATATTGTGGATAATATGCACTATAGAAATCACCCATATCTGATAAATTTACATGATAGACATCTAAGTTTCCAGTTGTTGAATTCACTACAGTTACATTAATTGTTTGATTAGCAATAGTTAAATTTACAATATCAAAATAATCATCTCGATTGTTGACATCCTGATCATTGATTGATATTACTTCCATTCCAGTTTCAAGCCCAGCTAAACCTGAACTTAGATCTGGAGCTACATAAGAAAAAATTACACTCTCATTAGTTGGTATTGATGAACAGCCGATATTTGATGCAGACAATGGATCAATGTGCTTGTAAGCATCTATAACGCCCAATCTTCTATGGCTGTAATTATCCCATACTTCTTCCATACTTGAATCAAATAATTGGCCATTCATTGCTATAATGCCGGCATAATGGACACTAACTGAATCTCCAGTTTGTGTAATATTTCCAAATGTACCATTTGTATGTATATTCAAAATTACTTCAGAAGTAACATTTGAATTCTGTGAACTTGCTTTCAAAACTGCTGAAAATTTCCCTTCGGTAGAATTGTAATAAGGCGTAAGATTTACATTTGCAATGAATGGAATTACATTACCGCCGTTAACCATTATTTGCTCATAACCTTCTTCAATTACTACGTCAACTATTTCATTGTCACTTGATTCAACGGTAATATTGTAAGTATCTGATTGGAAGCCAATATTTTCTACAACAAGAATAAAATCAGTATCATACCCTGGCGCAACGAAATGATTGTTTGTTAGAACTCCTAAATTAACTCCAAAATCATCAATTATTGCAGCTGGTTCAGGTATTTCTTCAGTACTGTCAGCATAGTTATCTTTCATACAGCCTGTTGAAAGTAATACAGATGCAATCATCAAAAATGCGATTGGCATTGACAAACTTCGAGAGGAAATCATACTTGTTTCTATAGAACTTAAATTATAAAAGTTTGTAATGTTTAAAATTCGTAAGTGTAGCCATAATAAATAGCTGCAATCAAAACAATTATGGCAAGCAATAGCAACTTTTTAGGTATAAATGCTAAAATTATGTCTGCTGCAATGCTGAAAGGTTTCAGTAATAATCCAAGAATCATAATTAGGTTATTTATCCTATGTATTTAGGCATACTCTTGAAATATATTGAACATGTGTTTTATTTATAGAAACACCTCCTTAGCCTAGATATGCTAAACCGGAATGTAGTTCGGAATTGGTGGGACCTTTCGCGAGGAGGAAATATTGTTTTCGGAATCACAACTGTCACTCTTGGCACTTTCATGATGGGAGTGAATTATCAAGAAAATATAGTCAATTTGGCATTACATTCATTTTGCATTGCGGCTTTTATTGCAGGTTGGTTCTCAATAAACGATCTATTAGATATTGAAGTAGATCGAATTAACCATCCCGATAGGCCACTGCCTTCAGAAAATATTTCTGAACGAGCTGCAGAAAAATACGGCCTTAGAATGATGATTCTTTCAGGCGTTGGACTTGTCGCTATAATCTTAAATGACGAGAAAGGAATCGAAGGCTTGGCTTGGGTAGACTCTGTAATTGTTTGGTTAATGGCCCTATTGTTAATGATAATATATGAATTGGATGGAAAACCGTTCAACCCTTCTTTAAAGAAAAGAATGTTTTGGGGAAATTTAACAATTGCAGGAACAATTTCAATCACAATCTTGTTTGGAGCTGCTGCAATTAATCATGCCACAGATCCTCTTCTCTGGCTTGTGGCGGCCAGTGCAATGATTCTAACAACGGCAAGAGAGATTTGTATGGATTCTAATGATCAATTTGGTGATTTTGATAGAACTACCTTGCCTAGAGTTCTAGGGCTAGAAAAAGCACGTAAAACCGTATGGATTTTAGCGGTGGCCTCCGCACTCTTAATGTTACTTCCATTTGCTTTGAATCTTCTTCCCTGGAATATTATATTTTTAGTACTTCCTGCAATTGTTTGTATTGTATCAAGTAAACCATTTCTTACCAGAGGAAGTGATGCTGAAGCGGCTGAAGTTCTAAGGGCCGGAATGGTATTCGGTTTAGTCGGTTTAGCACTCTGTGGCATGATTATAAACAGCTAATTCTAAGCCAATTGAGTGAACTATCTAGTTGAACATCCAGAAGTTGGGACTATACGCTACGATCGAAGTAACAAAGCAAAAAGAATTATTATTTCTGTAAAGCCTCAATTTGTTAGAGTCGCTATCCCGAAACGACAATCATTCAAAAATGCTCAGAAATTTGTGGAATCGAAAATATCTTGGATTAAAAAAAATAAACAAAATATGGATTCTCAACTTAAAATGAGAGAAAAACTACCTGAAATTGACAGGACTGTTGCCCGTAAAGTATTATGTCGAAGAATAGGTGAACTGGCACAATTACACAATTTTACATACAATCGCATCTCAATTAGGAAACAAAAAACTAGGTGGGGAAGCTGTTCATCTAAAGATAACATAAATTTGAATATGAATTTACTGCATTTACCCTCTGAACTGGTGGATTATATTTTATTACATGAATTAGTACACACTAGAGTCAAGAATCACAGTAGAGATTTTTGGGATGAATTGGAAACTGTTATTCCTAATGCAAGAGAAATTGATCGGAAATTGAAAGATTATCAGTACTGTCTATTATAATCAGAATACCTTAGCACCGACTAAGCCACATGCTATTCCTGCAAATAATAATGGATATTGAATTAAGACCAGTAAGTCACGTGTTGCACTGCCTTCGTCACATTGACCTTCATCTGCTCCAATAGCTTGACCAATTGTTCCAGTAGTACTCTCACACTCTTCTTCCAACCTTTCGTCGATATAATCTATTGCAAAGCCTGAAACAAGGAAACCTAAAATCCCAGCTGCGCAGAGAATAAAGCCTAGAGTTCCGGCTAATTTCTTGAGAATCGACTTGACTAAGCCGTCACCTTCATTTGTATTAGTCATCGTAATTATTCTTCAGACTCGTCTTCATTAGAGTCGTCTTCTTCTGATTCATCTTCCCTGTCTTCTTCTTCGTTAGATTCATCTTCTTCTTCGCGTTCTTTGTCACATCCACCTTCTCTTTCTTCCAACTCAGAAAGCATTACTTCGAGGTCTTCGCAAGCTTCTTCGTTTCCTTCTTCACAAGCAGCTTCAAAATCAGCTAACATCTCACGGACAATAGCATCGCGGTGTGGACCTTTTTCCTTACGGTCATCTTCTCTTTCATCTTCCCAGAGCACTCTCATTTTTTCCATGATCATGTCCCAGTCTTCTTCAGTCATATTTCTTGACTCAAGCTTTACCATCATAGCATCCCATTCTTCATCAGACATTTCGAGTTTTTCTTTTATTTCTGAAACCTCTTCATCATCCATAGATGATAGCGACATTATGATTTCAGACATATCAAAATCTTTTTTATTTCTGTCATTACGTTTTTCAAAGACTTCTTTCCATTCTTCCGTGGTCAAACAAGCTTCATCCCAATCTTTGCCTTCATTATCCCAGCCTTTTCGGTCCTTATCTTCGTAGTAGACTACTCCATCATCACCAATTATCAGTTGAATATCATCGTTTTTCTCTTCCATTAGTTCAGTCATCATTACACGGAGTTCTTGACAAGATTCGTCATCTCCATCTTCACATGCAATTTTTAATTCTTCCATTTCGGCCATTAACTCTTCATCAAATTCATCTTTTTCACTGTCGTCTTCGGATTCTTCTTCTGACTCAGTTTCATCTCCGCTGCGTGAACCTTCTTCTCGTTCTTCTGATTCTTCTTCATCTTCGCGTTCGCGGTCTTCATCTGATTCTTCTTCCCTATCTTTTTCCCTATCCTCACGAATAGCTGCTAGTTCATCACAAGACTCTTCGTCTCCTTCTTCACAAGCTTCTAAAAGAACTTCAAACTCTTCAGACCAAGTATCTTCTTTGTCCCAGTCTTCTTTATCTTCTCTATCCCACTCTTTTTTATCATGTACCATTTCTTCTTTAACTTCTTCAAAATAATAACAAGAAGCTTCTTCTGAAGACGATAATTTAGTACTTTCTACTATTTGCCGATATTCTGATTCTAGAAGACAGTCGTTGTCTACGCCATCATCATTTCTAGCACGGTCTTCTTTCTTAGCAGTCTCTTTCTTAGATTCAGATTCTTTTACTTCATCCTTAGCATAATCTTCTTTAGATTCAAGATCGAATTTTTCCCATTCTTCTAAAGTTAAACATTTTTCTAAGGCATCATCAAAAACTTCATCACGTTTTGGATCTTCTGCGGCAGGAAGAGGTTCTGACCCTGCAATCATGTCTTCAAAACTATCTCTTACATCTGCAATAAATATTTGTCCGCTGTCGGTTGCTGCAATCGGCGCTGCAGTCAGCATCATAATTGCGACAACTAAGGCTTTCCCTTCTAACATATTTTACTAAAAAAGTGTTTAGTATATAAAAGAATGCCAAAAAAACTTTTTTGTTTTGTCACTGGAAATTCGATTATTTGAATTCAGAACCAATCTTTGATAAGGACCTACTTTGAATATCTCATATGGGTGCCATTACTACTGCAGGATTAACTAAAAAGTTTGGTAAATTAACTGCAGTTGATGATCTGGATTTAGATATTAAAGAAGGTGAAATATTTGGCCTTTTAGGTCCAAATGGGGCAGGAAAAACAACGACTATTTCAATGTTGGCAACATTACTAGCTCCTACTTCCGGAACGGCCACTGTAGCAAATCAAGATATTTTAAAAAATCCATCTAAAGTAAGAGAGCATATTGGAATTGTTTTCCAAGATCCCTCAAGTGATGATATTTTAACTGGTAGAGAAAATTTGTATTTGCACGGATTGATGTATGGAGTTCCTCGTTCAGTCATTCCTGGGCGAATTGACGATGCTTTTGATTTGGTTCAATTAACTGGAAGAGAAGATGATCTTGTCAAGACATATTCAGGAGGGATGAGACGTAGATTGGAATTGGCCCGTGGCCTTCTGCATCATCCTGAAGTATTGTTTTTAGATGAACCAACCCTAGGGTTAGACCCTCAAACTCGCAAACGCATTTGGGAACATATTGAAAAAATTGTCAAAGAACGTAAAGTGACAATTATCTTAACTACACACTACATGGAAGAAGCGGATCGACTTTGTGATAGATTAGCCATTATTGATCATGGAAAAATTGTAGCATTGGATACTCCAAATGCGCTCAAAGCCCAAGTAGGCGGAGATACCGTTCAAATGGAAGTTTCTGAGCCTAAAAAAGCTGCAGAAGAGCTGGAAAAATTAGAATGTGTTAGTCGTTGTGAAGCTCGAGAAAATCGATTAGATGTTGCTGTTAAAGATGTAGCTCAGAATTTACCTAAAGTTTTTGCTGCAGCTGGCGATATTGCTAATTTTAGTGTAAGAAATACAACTCTAGATGATGTCTTCATGCATTATACTGGATATGATATTCGAGATGAGGGCGCTGAAGGTGCTGCCAAACATATGCAAAGAGTAGTGGGAGTAAAAAGATGAATCAATTGAATGGTTTGTATGCAATTTGGCTCAGGGAAGTGAAGGTTTACTTCAGAGAGTATTCTAGATTAATCGGTTCAATTCTTACGCCTTTGCTATGGTTATTAGTTTTAGGTAAAGGAATCGGAGCTTCGATTGATGAAAATGAGGGGTTTGCAGGAGTTCCCTATGAAGTATTTATTTTTCCCGGAATTCTAACGATGACTGTGCTGTTTCAGTCTGTTTTTTATGGATTGTACATTGTTTGGGATAGAAAAATTGATTTTCTGAAAGAAGTTCTAGCAGCCCCATTAAATCGTTCAACTGTTTTTCTTGGGAAATGTTTAGGGGGAGTAACCGATTCAATGATTCAAGTAACAATTATAATTGTATTAGGTTTCTTTATTTTTCCAGATATTGAATATACTTTACAGAGCATTATGCTCGTTTATCTTTACTTGTTTTTGTTAGCAGTAATTATGACCTCTCTAGGGCTCATAATTGGATCTAGAATGGATTCACCGGAAGGATTTTCTCTAATAACTAGTTTAGTTGTATTTCCAATGTATTTCCTAAGTGGAGCTTTGTTCCTAAAGAAAAGTTTGATTGACGAAGCACCAATGATTTATTGGTTAACAGTCATAAATCCAGCTAGCTATGCTGTTGATGCGATTAGATACACTATGATTCCAGAAGAAATATTTCTTGAATTTGGACTAGCAAGAGATTTAACTGTTCTAATCGGTTTTTGTGTTTTTTTGCTTGCCTTAGGAACTTATTGTTTCAAAACTATGAAACTCTAAGTTTAATTAAGCCTAATTTGTTCTGTCAAAATCATGACTAAAACTGCATTAATTACAGGCGCATCCTCTGGCATAGGAAGAGGAATCGCCCATAAATTTGGAAAAGAGGGTTGGGAAGTTACTCTCATCGCCCGTAGAATAGAAAATTTAGAAAGTGTTGCTAAGGAAGTTGAAGAAGCAGGTGGTAAAGCTCATATTTTTGCTACTGATTTGACCAAAGAAGGCAACCCTGAAAGCGCTATCGAATTTGGAATAGAAAAAATGGGCCAGATTGGTACATTAGTCAATAATGCAGGAATGGGCCGTTTTGAGATGGTTCCAGATATCAAGGATGAATCTTACCAGGAACAGTTTCAGCTCAATGTTTGGGCTTGTATGGCGCTGGTTAGATCTGCAGTTCCACACTTCAAGAAAAACAAAGGCGGACAAATCATCAATATTGGCTCAATTGTAGGTTACCTTGGAATATCAAAGGGATCCATCTATTCGAGCACTAAATGGGCTCTAAGAGGCCTTAATGAGAGCTGGAGAGAAGAGTTGTATCCTGATAACATCAAAGTGTGCTATGTTGGCCCTGGTTTTGTATTAACTGAATTCAACGGAAGAAAAGAGGGAGGCACTCCTGAAGAACAAGAATGGGCCATGGTTCCTGGAGATGTCGCTCACGCAGTCTATTGCGTTGCCACACAAGGTCCGAATAGTGATATCAAAGAGATATCTATCCAAGTTTTAGATCGTAGTTAATTATTACTTTTAGAGTAGTTTGATTTAAATACTAATCCTCAGGGATTGAGCAAGTAGTAATTCATATTACAAATTCGTAAATCTATTCTTCATCTTCTAAGTGAAGATAGCCTGATGTGAAAAGTCCACCCATAATTACTGTAATTACAACTAGCATGTCAATTGCCATAAAACCATAGCCTGCGTCAGTTCCTGCAGGATATAACACAACCATACTAGACCAAAAACCTCCACTAATTGTCATTGCCATTATTGAACGTGCCCTTCCAGTTAGCAGTAATCCTGAGACTAGGGCAGCAATAGAGAGAGGAAGTTGATTAAGCCCCCATGCTTTTTCATAGAAAACATCATTGGCCGTGTAATCATCACCCCATCCTATTTCAGCAGAATCTTCAGCTGTAGCATAATTTCCTACGCCTGTAATAAATCCGAGAACTCCTATTACAATCAACCACCATTTTGGTTGCATATATTGTTTGATTGCGTCCATTCTATTCCTCCTCTAAATGTAGAAATCCTGACACTAACATACAAGTCGCACATATCATAGGTAGCCCCCAATTAGCAGCACTATCTGTGTAACCATACCCCAAATCACCAGCTGCAAGAACCGTTAGTAAGAAAATGAAGATATTGCCACCTCCAATCGTAATTGCAAGAATTGCCTGAGCTCTCCCTTCAATAAATTGGCCAGAAACAATTGTAATAAGTGCGACGAGGAAGAAGGTAGCTGCCCACGCTTTCTCGTAGAAAACGTCTCTCTCATCGTAATTATCAGCACCCCATCCCGTTTCCGCTGCGTTCATAATCTCAGCGTAAGTCAACAACGTAAAGATTGTGAATAGGATACCAACACCTGTCAACACCCATTTTGGTTTCATGTATTGTTTGATTGCGTCCATTTTACACCTGCGTCACATAATTTGCTATTAACAGAAGAACTAGAAACACTCCTGTTACTGCCGGATACATTTTGTAAAAGAAATCATCATTATTTTCAGGAGCTTCACCTGCGAAAGTCATGCCTTCTTCAACACCTTCTTCCCTCATTTTATAATATGCAAAGATATTCAAAAACATAACAAAACCACTAACTGCAATATTGGATCCACTTGTGCTTGTGTCAGCTTCCCAGGTTCCAGCATTATCTCCCTCTGGTATTATCTGATCGTTAACTGCTATATTTCCAATAATAACTGATAACGCAAAGAAGGTAATTCCAAATAACAATACATGTGCGGCAGGCCAATTTCCTTTAGCTCCATTGGTCAGTAAGATTAATCCCATTGAAACATAGATAACAAAGAATGATGCTAAAACTCGATAACCGATTGGTGTTGCAGCAATTGGATCATCCCAATAAGATCCTTCTTCAAAACCAGGAATAAGAGTTGAACCTCCAGCACCCGCATATCCGTCTGCGAAAAAGAAATGATTTATTGAGTATAGTGTGCCAATAACAGAGGAAATTATTATTGCATATTTAGCTTCATTGTTTACTTTTATGCCCATATTGAAAGCTAAGCCTTCATCGACACCTTCATCTTTCAACATTACATATGCGGCTACGTATAATCCTAAAGCTGCGATTGTAGCAAAAAGTGGAGTATTATTTACGGCCTCATATCCACCTTGGAATGGTGGTGCTAATACGATTGCCAATGAAGTAAAACCAGCAATAGTTGGAATCATAATAGTCCATTTGCCACGAGCGCCTTCATTCAGAATTAATAAGTTTCCAGTAATTGCTCCAAGCATAAGAGCTCCAGCGACATACAAAGTTCCCGCACCTCTTCCGTAGGATTCATGAGAGGGATCTGCACCATTAGGAATTAGTGAAAAACAATCTCCATCACCGTTTACAACTGAACACGATGAAAAGAATATGAAGTTTATTGAGTATGCTATTCCAATGAGGAAAGAAAGACTCAAACAAACTTTAGCAGGCATAGACTTTATGGCGTCAAACATACAGTGCACTGCAAATATGCTTACTTAACTATTCGGTATCTATTCGATTTGCCTAACAAACCACTAAGCTAACTACTATTTACTAGCACTCTAAGTAATGAATGTGAAGAAAACTACACTTCTAATTTTTATCAGCCTAATCTTCGTCGGTGGAGCGGGAGCTTATGCCTTCAGCGATGGGGTGTTTGATGAATACTTAGATGAATTACAAAATGATGATGAAGAAATTATTGAGGATATTAAAGAACCTGAAATTATTTTAGAAGATGTAATGGCAAAAATAAATGTTGATACTCGATTCGGCACTAATTATTACTCAATGGAAGAAGTAGATGATGGAGATAATGATGAAGTTCAAGAAGCTGAATGGGACAATTATACTTTCCAATTTGATGCTTATTCTTCAATTGGAGATATTGAAACATACCTTTGGAATTTTGGAGATAATAATGAATTCGAGGGTGTCGAAGGAAGTCACAGTTATGAACAACCTGGAAAATATATTGTCACTTTAAAAATAACTTCAAAGGATGGAGTTAGTTCTACCAATCAAACAATGATCACAGTTAATTTTGATGGGTTTGTCATATCAGACAATATGGAATGTACATGCGCCCCAACGGCTAAAGAAACTACTATTGATTTGAAAATCGAAAATGGAGCAAAAACAATTGTTGGAGAGACAACTGTTACTCACGATGGAAGTACTGAAGATTGTACTCAGAGGCTCATAATACAGCAATGTCATTTACGAGTTATTCTCAAATCATATAATGGAGGAAGTGTGGTTTCAGAAGAAGTAGTATTTGATGAAACATTCAATACAAATAGTAAAACCGTTAACTTTACGCATGTGCTTACAGATGATGAGAATGGATATAATTTTGAACTTGTCCTAGAAACAGACCAAATAAGAGATTGGCATAAACCAGAAACTGAATGGTTTGTCGACTATATTGAATAAAGTACATTACATAACTAGGAACTGGCTATAGTCGGTAACTATTTTTTTCTTAAGCTAGAATTTTGCGTTTCTTAAAAGACTTTTTGATGATGGACTCTAGGCGGGCAACCCTAGCTTCCAATTCTTCAAGTCTAATATCATATGGGTGCCTCATGTAAATACACTAATGCCTTTCAAACTAATAAACCTTCGTACGTAATTATTCTAATTTATGCATTAAAATTAAAGCTTTCTCGATCACCTTTAAGTCATCTGGTACATTGTGTCCTGAAATAGGCGCTGCCAAAGAAATTCCATCATCCTTCTTAGCTTTCCAAACTGTAGAATTGAAATCAACTAACGAATCAGTCATCTTTATCCATTGTTCAGTTTCAGATATTGGTAATTCTGGGAAAATATCTATATCTACTGCTGATTTCTCATATAATGTTGTTGATAAATGATGAGTGAAGAAAGGACATACTGGAGATAATATCGACAATAAATCTCTGAAAATGCGGTGTAGTGTCCAAGTAGCTGAAGCATCTTCATTGTACAATCTAGTTTTAGCCATTTCAAGCCAATGTGAAGCAAACACGCCTGTGCTAAAAGTCTTGATTCCTTGAGCTGCAGTATAGATGTCTAAATCTGAATATCCTGTTTTAGCCTTTCCAAGTAAATCCGAAAATTCTGCTAAAATCCATTTATCTTCATTTTCAAGATTATCTGGCATTATATCTAAATCTCCCTTGAAATCAAATTGAGATGCAAATCTACCTACGTTGAAAATCTTCGTCAAAACACCAAAATATCTTAATTCAATCTGTTCCGGATTTATCTGAAAATCATCACCTACTTGGGCATCGGCCGCTTTCCAAAATCTAAAACATTCCGAACCTATTTTCTTAGCCTGTAATGCGACCTGTTTACCTTCAGGTCCTTTGATTTTCCAAGAACCTGTTCGGCCACCAGCTCCACATTCTAAAACTGAACCAGCATCAATACCATTACCAAGTGACTTAGACATCTTTCGACCCCAGGGATCCATCCCAAGACCATCAATCCAAACATTTGCGAATCCTGGTTTATCTAAAAGTAAAGTAGATTTAAGAAGTGTATAATACAACCAAGTTCGAACTATTTCCTTACCTTGCGGTCTAATACCAGTTGGAAATGCCTTTTCAAATAGTTCCGGATTTGATAAATATCCAGAAACATATAAATTAGAATTTGATGAATCCATCCAAGTATCAAATACCTTTTCTTCACCTTCTAGATTACCTAATTCATCCTTTATATCTGAATAATTGCCTAATTCTTTACGAGTTTCCCTATCTAGTACTATCGAATCTGCAGGAGGTTCATCTTGCCATGGCTGAACGTAAGTTCCGTGTGGTGGAGTTACTACTTTGGTTCTATCTTGTGAATACCAAATTGGAATTTCGGTATGATACCATCTGCGTCTGCTAACTGGCCAATCAATTGTAATATTATCCATCCAGTCTAACAAAAATTGTTTATTTCGTTTAGGTACAAAATTAATTTCATCAGACAATTCTTTGATTCTGTCTTGGATATGTGTTTGTCTAACATACCATTCTTTGAGTAAAATAATTTCAATTGGGTTTTTACCACGCTCAGAAACTGGAATTTCTTGATCTCTTTCTACTATATTTTCAATTCTATCTGCTTCTTCTAATGTTTCAATAGCTTGTTTTCGTGCATCTAAAACTGATAAACCAGCTAACGGACCTCCAATTTCTGTTATATTTCCATCCAGATCTATTGCTTGGAAAGGAGTGAGACCTAATTCTCTAAATACAGAAACATCATTCTGGTCACCAAACGAACATACCATCAATACACCTGAACCAAATTCCATGCTCACACTAGGATGGGCTCGGATTTCAACAGTTTTAGAACGGCCTGATGTTTTCATAGGCAGGTCTAAAGTTTTCCCAATAAGTTTTTCATATCTAGAATCTTCAGGGTTAACGAGAACTATTCCACAGGCGCAAATTAATTCGGGCCTTGTTGTAGATATAATCACTGGAGAATGATTGGAATCATCAGTTACTGACCATCTTACATCTACTAATTTAGTTTTGCGAGATAAGCGCTCTACCTCTGCTTCTGCAATAGTAGTTCCTTCGACAGGATCATACAAATTTGGTCTTAATTCTTCGACAATATCTCCACGTTTGAATAAATCAATGAATATCGACTGAGTGACAGCCCTATAATCGGGAGCATCTGTCAAATATTCATTGTCATAAGCACAAGAAAGTCCAACTCTTTTTGCAATATTTCGCATTTCTTGAGTATATTTCTCTATTTCATTTCTGCAGATTTCTAGAAATTCAGCACGATCATAAGTTTTCATTTTACGGCCAGTTTTCTTCTCGACCGTGAATTCTATGTTAATTCCATTGCGGTCTACACCCCATGGAAAGTAAACTTCCTTACCTAGTAATCTTTGACTACGAGCAATAACATCTATCATTGAATATTGAGCTACAGCCCCAATGTGCCAAGTTCCTGAAGGATAGGGAGGTGGTGTATCAATTACAAAAACTTCTTTGCCTGAATTAGAATCAAAGGCATATCTCGGCCCTTTGGAAAAATGTTCCTCCTGTATCTTTTTCTCTAAATCTACAGTCCAGCGTTTTTCCTTAATTTTGAATTCGGCCATGTTTTCTGCTATCTGTCCCTAGTATAGGTTTTCTTAATACTTGCGAAGCTATTTTAGTCAGCCGCTATCTGAGTAAAAATCAATGGAATATGCTAGAGATGTTGTGATTGTTGGAGGCGTTAGAACGGCTCAAGGGAAATTCAAGGGCGCACTCTTCGATACTCCTGCGGTAGATTTAGGAGCTCTAGCAATTAAAGCAACTTTAGAGCAAACTAAAGTTGATCCTGAAATAATTGATGAAGTCATAATGGGTAACGTCCTTTCTGCTGGCCTAGGTCAACACCCTGCACGTCAGGCAGCATTGAAAGCAGGCATTCCTGAAAGAATTCCAGCTCTAACAATAAACAAAATGTGTGGCTCTAGTATGAAAGCAATAATGTTGGCAGCTTCCTCTATCCGTTCCGGAGAATCCGATGTTATGATGGTAGGAGGGATGGAATCTATGTCTCAAGCTCCTTTTACAGTATCTAGAGCTAAAGATGGAAGAGTAAGCATGGAAAAACCAATGGATAGTATGATGGTTGATGGTTTAATTGATCCGATTAACGGAATGGTGATGGCTCAAACTGGAAATCGAATTGCTGAAAAATTTAATATTACTAGAGATGAAGCCGATTTATTTGCAATTGAATCTCATATTCGCGCGCACAGTGCTTACAAAAAAGGCGCATTTGAAAGTTATCACATCCCTGTTGAATACGATGGCGGCATATTGAGTAAAGACGAAGGGATTAGACCAAACTCAAGTTTGGAAACTTTAGGAAAATTAAAGCCAGTGTTTGATGAAAACGGAGTTGTAACTGCAGGAAATGCAAGCCAAATCTCAGACGGGGCTGCAGCTTGCTTAGTAATGTCACGCGAGAAAGCCAAAGAATTAGATTTAGAATGTTTAGCTACAATTACCAACTATTGTGCGGTGGGTGTGCCTTCAGAAGATGTTATGTCTGCACCAATACCGGCAGTTCAAAAGTTATGGAAAATGCAAGGTCGAAATGGTCAACAAGATTATGATCTTTACGAACATAATGAAGCTTTTGCATCTGCTTGCTTAGGAGTAATGCAAGGATTGGGATTGAAACATGAAAAATTAAATGTTCACGGTGGAGCAGTTGCAATGGGCCATCCACTTGGCGCTTCTGGTTGTAGAATTGTATTAGCTTTAATTCATGCTTTGAGAGCTCGTCGAGGAAAGCGTGGATTTGCTACTGCCTGTTTAGGCGGAGGAATGGCTACTGCAATTGAAATTGAAACATGAATACTAACCTAAATGGTAAAATCGTCCTGGTAACGGGAGGTGCTGGAAATATTGGGGCAGTGATTTCGAAATCTTTTGCCAAGCAAGGTGCAAAAGTTATTATTCATTACAATAAGTCAAAAGAGAATGCTGAAAAAATTGCAACTGAAATTAAAGGAACTGCAATTGGTGCAGACTTAACGAATTCTGCTGAAGCTAAGAAACTTTTCAGTAAAGTAATTGAAAGAGAAGGAAGAATTGATGTTTGCATATCAAATGCAGGAAATTATCCAAAAGAATTTGCTCCAATATGGGAAATTGAAGAAGAACGATGGAATCACACAATCTCTACAAATTTGTCTCTAACCTACAATACTGCTCGTGAATTTCTAAAGCATGCTTCTGAAACAAAGAAAGGTGCCCTAATTCTTATTGGATCTACTGCAGGAATATATGGTGAAGCTGGGCATGCAGATTATGCTGCTGCAAAAGGTGCAATCACCTCAGGATTATTAAAAACGCTAAAGAATGATGCTGCACAAATTGGAGATGGAGTGAGAGTTAATGCTGTAGCGCCAGGGTGGACTGTCAGTGAAAAAAGGTTAGAAAAGGGATTGGATCAAAAACGTGTAGACCGAATTATTTCAACCATGTCACTAAAAAAATTAGCAAGTCCAGAAGATGTTGCGAACTCTATCATAATATTAGCCTCTGATTCACTCTCAGGACATACTACTGGACAAGTGGTAGAAATCGCAGGAGGGATGGAAGGACGTCTGATAACTGGGACCAAGTAGGATTTAGAAATCTACTAATTGGAAGTATTGCTCTATCATTGATCCTTTCTTGGATTATAACTCTTATTTATGATATTAACTTTAATTTTGTTGTATTTGTTGTAGTTCAACTCTTTGTTATTATTGCTACCACAATGATATGGCCTGCTCTTAATTCAAAATAAATTTTTGAAGTAAGTATAAATATAACATTAACAACGCAGATTTGTGGAAGAATCTTGAGGAATACATTTGGCTGAAGACGAAGACATAGAACAAGATAGTGATGAATACCGCAAATGGAGAAGCGGTAATGATAATGACAAATATGCTTCATCAAAAAAAGTCAGGAGATACGATATTGATTGGCTTAGAGTTATCTTATTTGGATTATTAATTCCGTTTCATGTAGCCATTGGCGTTTACTGGAATCTTTACGGAGAAAATGTTAATCCTGATTTAGATAGTTTAAATGAGGATGAAAGATGGGAAATTGCTGAAGACGGGAATGACTATACTACTGATTCTGTAAGTTTACCTAGTATGTTTCTACACTGGATGCACCAATGGAGGCTTGCTGGATTGTTTATGATTTCAGGCATGGGAACCGCATTCGCATTTCGCAAAAGACCGTGGAAAACATTTCTGATGGAAAGGGTGAAACGACTTCTTGTTCCTATGTTTTTTGGAGCTTGGACAATGGGGTTTATCGGATCCGTTCTTACTGAAAATGAAAATTTGACTATATGGGACTTTGTAATTGGAATAATATGGAGAAGCTTAATTTTTTGGGTGCCCTTTATTGGAAAACTTATAGCTCTTGGCCATCTGTGGTTTCTATGGAATCTATTCCAATACTCTCTCTTTCTAATTCCTATTTTTAGTATTGTAAGAAATAATCCTGATGGGAAAATGATTAGATTTATCAGGTCATTTTTTACTATGCCTAAAGGGATTGGAATATTCTTCTTACTTCCGCTTGTTTTAGTCCTTATTGAAATTATATTCAAACCATGGGTTCAGGGATATATTGGAGTGGGGTATGAGTGGTTCTGGTTTTTTGGTTTCTTTGCCTTTGGATATATGTGTATCGTTGCGAAAGACGATTATTACAAATTTATAGAATCTCAACGGATTCTAATTACTGTACTTACTGTAATGTGGACACTCGCTTTCGTCTGGATGAGATTAGAACAACATAATGCAGGAATCCCATACATAGATGGAGGTTGGCTAGAAAATAAGATAATTCATAATAAAATGACTATTTTAGCCTGTATAATTCACAGTTTCCATGCTTGGTTTTGGTGTCTAACTATCTTTTCTTGGAGTGCATATTTATTGAATCGACCTAGTGAAAAGTTAACATATATGAATCAAGGTGTTTATCCATTTTATATTGTTCATATGCCTCTTACTTTTGCAGGGCTAATATTTGCCGGTAATTTAGGCCTTAATGGTATTTCAGCAGTTGTTTTAGCCACTATATTTGTAGGATTAACTTGTTGGATCTTCTTTGAATGCGTAAAACGAACTAAGATTACACGTTTCCTATTTGGAATAAAAGAACTTGAAACTAAGCCTCTTATCGAGGAAAGATAATGCCAGTCCTTATATAGAGTCTGTTTGTGCGAGCGACCCTACATTCACGCAACCAGACGCTTTGGGCAATTATCCCAACACCTCTCGAGACACTTGTTCTCGTCGAGAAACAGCGTCACGGTACGATGTGAAACATGTGGGAAATTACGCCTGATTTCGTTTCCGTTAGCAACGGTTAGCGCAATATGGAGAGTAAACAAAAATGCCAAAACACAACAAACCAAACCGCGGATCTATGGCCTTCAGCCCTCGCAAGAGAGCACGCTCTGAAACGCCACATATCTCTAGTTGGGCTGCTGTCGATGGTGATGACCCTAAGATTCTTGGATTTGCTGGATATAAAGTAGGCATGAGTCACATTATGGCTATAGACTACAGAAAGAAATCTGTTACAGCTGGACAAGAAATTAGAATGCCTGTAACTGTTGTAGAATTACCTGCAATGAAAGTCATTGGAGCTAGAGGGTACATTCGAGACACATATGGTTTAAGAACACTTACTGAAGCATGGGATCCAAAACTAGATGCAGATCTAGAACGGAAGTTACCATTACCTAAAGATCAGAATAACAAAGCTTCTTGGAAAAGTATGAAAGAAAATGATTTGGAAGAAATTCGTCTATTAGTTCGAACTCAACCAAAATTAGTTACTGGAATACCAAAGAAAAGACCGGAAATCATGGAAATGGCTATCGGCGGAGGATCTAATGAAGCTCAAATTGATTATGCAAAAGATATGTTAGGAAAAGAATTCACAATGAATGATTTTGCTGCAGATGGTGAAATGTTAGATGCTATAGCCGTCACTACAGGATATGGATTTCAAGGGCATGTGAAGAGATGGGGAGTAAAATTACTAACTCATAAGAACTCTAAACACCGCAGAATGATTGGAAACTTAGGTCCTTTCAGTCCAGGATATGTAGTTTCTACAGTTCCACAAGCTGGACAAACTGGCTATCATCAAAGAACTGAATACAATAAAAGATTATTAAAAATTGGAGACAACCCGGATGAAATTAATCCTAAAGGTGGTTTCCTAAATTATGGACTTATTCGCGGAACTTATGCATTACTGCACGGTTCATTACCCGGTCCAACCAAACGTCTAATTAGATTTAGAAAAGCAGTCCGATTTCATGGTTCTGCCGCTAATGCAGTCGTTGCACCTAAAATAACAATGGTCTCACAAGAGAGCCAGCAGGGTGTCTAGAATGAAAGTTCCAATTTATTCAATGAAAGGTAAAGCTTCGAAGAGCTCGGCAACTTTGCCTGCTGCGTTTGAAGAACCTGTAAGATTAGATTTAATACGTAGAGCTGTTCGATCTGCTAGAGCAAATCGCAGACAAGCATATGGTGCTGCAAATAGAGCTGGTTACCGTCATTCTGTATCATGGCCTGGTAAAGGTCGAGGTATGGCACGTACTCCTCGTAAAAACGGAGGCGGCGGAAGGGCTGCTGAAGCCCCAAATACTATTGGTGGAAGAAGAGCGCACCCTCCTAAAGCTGAAAAAGAATGGGACATTAAGATAAATTCCAAAGAAAGGAAGAAAGCTTTCCGTTCTGCATTGGCTGCGACGACCCAAGAATCTTATGTAAGTGCAAGAGGGCACGTTATACCTGAAAAAGTGACATTACCTTATGTCGTAGATAATAAAATTGAAAGTATTTCTAGTGAACACGAAGGTGAATCAATTACTAAGAGAGCTTTGTCTCTGTTAGATGGACTTGGATTAGGTGAAGATATTGATAGATCAACAGATGGAAAAGGTATCAGGCCTGGAAAAGGAAAGAGAAGAGGTCGAAAATATAGGACTCCAAGATCAATACTTATTGTACTTTCTAAAAGCAATGGATCTGGAAATGCTTTCCGTAACTTATCTGGAGTAGATGTTACTACTTCTAAAGATCTTAATACTGAATTATTAGCACCTGGAGGAGACCCAGGAAGATTAGTTGTATTCAGTAAAGCAGCAGTTTCTGAATTGGAGAAAAGATTATGAGTGAACACAAAATAATCCTAAGTCCCCGTTCTAAAGAAAGAGCTCTTTACATGCTTGAACAAAACAAATTAGAATTCTATGTTGCTCGAACAGCTTCAAAACACGACATCAAAGGAGCTGTGAAAGCTCTTTTCCAAGTAGAAGTGAGCAAAGTTAATACGAGAATTACCAAAGAAGGTAAACTAGCAATAGTCAAATTGGCAGAAGGAAGTTCTGCTGAAGACTTGAGTAATAGATTAGGAATACTGTGATAATATGGGCAAGCGAATAATACCTAGAAGACGTGGCCGAGGACATCGTTTCAAAGCTCCGGATAACCGTTTCAAGGGTGAGGCAAGACATCCAAGATCTAAATCATCGAGTGGTAAAGTACTCGAACTTATGCACGATCCTGGCAGGACTGCTCCTATTGCTAAGGTAGAAGGTCAAGATGGAACCTACACTATGATTGCACATAATGGAATGCACGTTGGGCAAGATGTTGCCACAGGCCATGGTGCTGAAATTGATGTTGGAAATACATCTTATGTCGGTTCAATACCAGAAGGAACTAAAGTTTACAATATAGAAATGAAACCAGGAGATGGCGGGAAATTAGCCCGAGCTGCTGGCGGTGCTGCAACTGTTATTTCACATGGCAAACAAACTACGATTCGATTGCCATCTAAAGCCCAAAAGAAGCTAGACAATATGTGTAGAGCTACTGTAGGCGAAGTCGCAGGTTCTGGAAGAGGTGAAAAACCTATTGCAAAGGCTGGGAAAAATTTCTATCGTAACCGATCTAGGCCAAAGATTTGGCCAAAGGTAAGAGGAGTTGCAATGAATGCAGTTGATCACCCTCACGGAAGTGGACGAAAGCAAACTGTTGGTGTTCAATCTACTGTTTCAAGAAATGCTCCACCGGGCCGTAAAGTGGGACACATTGCTGCTAAGAGAACTGGAGGCAAACGCTAATGGCACGAAGAACTAAGGGGCTTGCAACGCCTAAGGCTGCAAGAAGGAGAGAAAGAAAAAGGAAAGCAGGTATTCAAGTACGCAGTAAGAAAGAATTTACTTACCGCGGATTGACTATTGAAAAGCTCAAAGAACTCACTTTTGAAGATTTTATGACTATGGTTCCATCTAGACAAAGAAGAACTTTTAGACGTGGCCTAAGTCAACAACAAGCCAAATTAATTACTGATTCTAATAATAAACCGGAGAAAGTTCTCCGAACTCACCGTCGTGAAATGATAATTGTTCCCCAATTTGTTGGAAGAACTTTTGCCGTACATAATGGAAGAGAATTTGTGAGCATAGAAATTATGCCCGAAATGATTGGATTGTACTTTGGAGAATTAGCTCCTACAAGAACATCCCCTACACATACTGGACCTGGAGTCGGTGCTACCAAGTCGTCTAAATTTATGCCGTTGAAGTGATGTTATGAAAGGTTTCTCGTTCCCGTATAATCCCGAAATTCATGCTGCGGCTCGCGGTGTTGGAGTGAATATCTCACCAAAAGCAGCTAGAGAAGTATGTCATGCTTTGAAAGGTATGGAACTTGAAAAAGCTAAAAGTTATTTAGAAAGAGTAATTGATTTAGATCAAGCAGTTCCATTCAAGAGACATGATGGTAAAGTAGGTCACAGAAAAGGTAAAGGAATTTCCTCAGGAAGATATCCTGTAAAAACTGCAGCAGCTATACTCAAAATAATTGAATCAGCAGGAAATAATGGAGAAGCAATCCATATTGACATTGAAAATTGGAGAATTGTTCATATTGCAACATCTCGTGGAGTCTCCTTCGAAGGTAGATTTCCAAGAGCTAGAGGTAGAGCAACTCCAAAAATGCGTGAAAGCGCTAACATTGAAGTAGTATTGGAGGAAATTAAATGACCATAGTCAAAGAAATGCTCAAAGAGCGTGTACGCCGAGTACAAGTTCATGATCATGTACAAAAGAGAACAACTAGAGCTGGTTTCGGTGGGCTTTCGATACAACGAACACCATTAGGTACGCATGTTAGAATTGCTGCTGAAAGACCTGGTTTAGTAATTGGAAGAAAAGGCAGTGATATTCAAAGATTAACTGAAGAATTGGAAAGAAAATTCGGATACGAAAATTTGCAAGTTGAAGCTGGTGAAGTAACTCGTTTCGCTTTAAATCCACTAATTATGGCTGCAAAAGTAGCAAATGCATTGGAAAGAGGTTGGAATTACAGAAGAGCTGGAAATTCTATGTTACAAAGAATAATGGATGCCGGAGCTCGAGGGTGTCAAATTACTATTGCTGGGAAATTGACAGGTCTTAGACACAGAACTGAAAAGTTCTTATCTGGACACATCAAATTCTGCGGAGAACCTGCACTGGAATTAATGGATGTAGGTATTGCTCAGGCTAAACTCAAACCTGGAACTATTGGAGTGAAAGTAGCAATAATGAAACCTGATGCAGTTTTACCTGCAGAAATTACTATCGCTAAACCAGTAGAGGAAGTTATTGAAACTCCAGAAGCTGAAGCTAAAGAAGAAAGTGCTGAGGAAAGCAAAACAGAAAAACCTGTTGAAACTCCAGAAGCTAAAAAAGAAGAATCTGAAAGTAAAGAAGTACCTGAGAAAAAGGAGAAAAGTAAGAAATGAGTCTTAAGAAACCTGACGAACTCAGACAAATGCAACCAGAAGAACGTGATATAAGGTTGAAAGAACTTCGCTCAGAATTAATGAATGAAAGAGGTGTTGCCTCTATGGGTGGACAGCCTACTTCTCCAGGTAGAATGAGAGCTTTGAAAAAACAAATTGCAAGATTAACAACCATTATGAGAGAAATAGAATTGGAGAGTGAAAATTAATGGTAGATATTGATCCTTTGACTGGCCTTCCAAAAGAATTACTTGCTATGGAAGAGATTGTTAGAGAACAACAATCCATTAAAGTCCATATCGAAAAACGTCGTTATGGAAAATTAGTTACATTAATTAATGGCGTAGGAAAAGGTGTAGACATTAGTGATCTTGCTAAACAATTGAAAACAAAATGTGCAACTGGTGGAACTGCAAAAGGTGGAGTGATTGAGCTTCAAGGTAACCACACAAAAAAAGTTGGTGAAGTTTTGTCAGACATGGGTTTCCCAGTGGAGGTTCAATAATGGATGGAAGAGTAGAATTTATTGGTGAAAATGTAACCGTTTCAGAACACACTGATCCTAGCTTACGTGGAGTCTCTGGAATAATTGTCGGAGAAAGTCGTGAAACTATTACTATTGAAAATAGCGGAATACAAAAAATGATTAGCAAACGTCCTGGAAAATTTATGTTTGAAAATGGTGAACTTGTGGGCAATAAAATTGCATACAGGTCCCAAGACCGAATTAAGAAGGTGAAAGCATGAGCGAAAATAAACCAAGAGATATAGGTATTGATGTTGAAACGCCTGCAAACCCATGGGATGGAGATCCTAATGATCCCTTCTTTGGAAGTTTATCTGTTCGTGGACAAATACTCCGTGGTAAAGTTGTAAAAGCAAAAGCGCAGAAGACTGTTGTTGTTCAAATTAATAAAATGAAATATGATTCTAAATATGAGAGATATGCACGTAGTTCTTCTAAGATAAGTGCTCATAGTCCAGCCAGTGTTGGAGCCTCTGAAGGTGATAATGTGACACTTATGGAATGTAGACCATTATCTAAAACAAAATCTTTTGTAGTTATTGAAAGGAGAGATGGATGAGAGCTATTGCAGGACGTCAAATGAGAGGTCTACCTCAAGGAGCTAGACTAAACTGTGTTGACAATAGTGGTGCAAAGCTAATTGAAATTGTTACTGTTTTAAATTATAAAGGAGTTCACCGTAGATCTCCTTCCGCAGGAGTAGGTGATATGATTGTAGCTTCTGTAAAGAAGGGCAATCCAGAAATGCGAAGACAATTGGTCCGGGCTGTTGTTGTGAGGTGCCGTAGAGCATTCCGCAGAGCAGATGGAACCATGGTCCAGTTCGAAGATAATGCAGCTGTATTAACTAACGAACAAGGAGAAACAAAAGGATCTTCGATTAAAGGTCCTGTGTCTAGAGAGGCTGCTGAAAGATGGCCGCGTATCGCCGCTGCAGCGACTACAATAGTATGAGTATAATATGAGTTCAATTCAACCACGAAAACAGAGACTTGCCCGATATACGGCACCATACCACCGTAGACATCGTGAAATGTCTGCTCCGGTAGACAAAAGTCTCCGTGAAAAACAATTAGCTCGCGGATTTAGGTATCCAAGATCTATGCCAGTCCGAAAAGGCGATCGTGTTCTAATCGTTAGAGGTGAAGGAAAGTCTAAATCTGCAACTAAGGTTGCCAAGGTAGACCGAAAGGCTCGTAAAATATATGTGGAAGGATTTACTTATTTTAAATCCGATGGAACTGAACTTCAACGACCTATTGACCCTTCTAACTTAGTAATAATTAATCCTGACTGGTCTGATATTTATAGAAGAAAATTATTAACTCGTGTTAACGAATCAATTGAATGGACTGATTCTGCTATCTCTGACTTAGAGGCTGCTGAAGATGAGCATGAAGAAGAAACTGTTGGACCAATTGTAGAAGAAACAACCGAAGAAGCTAATGAAGAAGTCAAAGAAGCTGAAGAAGAAGAACCCGTTGAAGAAATTAATTATGATAATATGAAAGTTTCTGATTTGAAAGAGGCCCTTAAAGAAAAAGGTCTTCCGGTTGGCGGAAAGAAATCTGAACTTATTGATAGACTAAAAGGAGAATCAAAATGAGTAGTGACCATCTAAAGAGGCTTGTCGCACCCCGTTCTTGGAGTATTGCCAGAAAGCAAAATGTTTGGACTACCAGACCAATGCCAGGTAAGCACTCACTAGAAGGTGCAATCCCTATTTCAACAATTTTAAGAGATTACTTGAATGTTTGTGATACAAATCGAGAAGCTAAATATATTCTAAACAGCGGAGCTGTTTTAGTCGACCAAAGAGCAGTTCGTAAACCAAAATATCCAGTTGGGTTAATGGATGTTATATCTTTACCAGCTATGAAAAGACACTATCGAACCATGATAGACGATCACGGTAGACTACAATTTGTAGAGATTAAAGCCGCTGAATCGCAATGGAAATTATTGCGTGTCGAAAATAAAACGGTTGTAAAGGGTGGAAAGGTTCAACTTAATTTACACGATGGAACAAATATGATATCTGATAAGAAAGTAAAAACTGGAGATGTCCTTCAAGTTTCATTACCAGATTTGAAAATAAAAAAGGTCTTAGAATTTAAAGAAGGTTCTCAAGCCTTTATCATGGGTGGAGCTCATGTTGGATCTCTATCTGAAATTAAAGGTATCGAAATAACACGTAGTACAAAACCAAACTTGGTAATGTATGATGGGTTCCAAACTATCAAATCTTATTCTTTTGTTGTTGGCGATAAAAAATCACTGGTTAACCTTCCGGAGGCTAAACTGTGAATCCAATGAAAGAGTTGAGAATTGCAAAAGTGGTTCTAAACATTGGAGTTGGTGAAGCTGGACAACGGCTTGCAAAAGCAGAAAGCGTTCTTGAGAAATTAAGTGGATGTAAACCTACCCGTACCCTTTCTAAATCTACAAATCGAGATCTTGGAATTCGATTAGGAATGCCTATTGGATGTAAAGTAACTTTGAGAGGTGAACATGCCTTGAAATTTATTAAAAAATCCTTATGGGTTCGTGAAAATAAATTACCAAATTATTGCTTTTCTAAAACGGGTGGCTTAAGTTTTGGAATACCAGACTATACTGGATATGAGAATGAAAGTTATGACCCTGATATTGGGATTTTTGGACTTGACATTGCAATTGCTTTTGAAAGACCTGGATTTAGGGTGTCTCGAAGAAAAATTAGGAGTAAAAGAGTTGGCAAAAACCACAGAATTAACGCGGAAGAATGCCAAGAATACATGCAAAAGAAATTCGCTTTGGAGGTTTTTAAAGTATGAACATAGAAAAAGTTAAAATCAAAGAACGCGAAGTTTACCGTGGCAGAATAGTTGGCTGCGTATTGTGTGATAGAAAACGCGGACTAGTACGCCGTTACGGACTGAACTTGTGTAGACAATGTTTCAGGGACAAAGCTCCAGAGCTAGGGTTCAAAAAATACGATTGAGGTAAAAAAATATGAAACACGATCCACTATCAGATGCCCTTGTTCTTATCAAGAACGCAGACCACGTTGGAAAAGAGTCTGCAATAGTTCCAGCATCACGCTTAATCGGCGATGTACTGAAATTGTTAACTGAAAAAGGTTATTTGAATAATTATGAATTTAGAGATGACGGAAAGGGAGGAGAATTCGATATTTCTCTCAATGGCCGGATTAACGGCTGTGGAGCTATCAAGCCTCGCTTTTCTATTAAATTGAAAGATATGGACAGGCATGAAGCTCGCTATCTGCCTGCAAAAGATTTTGGACTTTTAATTCTAACAACACCTTATGGTGTAATGAACAATGATCAAGCCAAAGAGGCTTCAACTGGAGGAAAGCTGTTAGCTTACGTTTATTAAATGCTCATTAAAGAAATGGTACACGTTTTAGCATTGCCTGAAGGCGTTTCAGTAGATAGTAGTAGTTCAGACATAAAAATCACAGGCCCTAGAGGAGATTTGACTCGGAAGTTTAAGCACGCATCTATGAAATTTGAACAAGGCGAAAATCAATTGAAAATTATTGGAAATAAACTCAGAAAGAAAGAAAAAGCCCTGATAGGTACATGGAAGGCACATCTTTCCAATATGATTAAAGGAGTAAATCAAGGGTTTAAGTATGAGATGAAAATTGTTTTTGCTCACTTTCCTATGAAAGTTGTTGTGAAAGGAAATGTTGTAGCTATAGACAATTTCTTGGGAGAAAAAGATACTCGAAATTCAGCAATTGTTGGAGCTGCTAAGGTTAAAGTAAAAGGCGATATTGTTACAATTGAAGGTAACAATGTGGAAGAAGTTGGTCAAACTGCAGGTAATTTGGAAAAAGCTACCGTTGTAAAGGGAAGAGATATTCGTGTTTTCCAAGATGGAATCTATACTATTTCTAAAGGAGTTGCTCAATGAGTGATGAAGAATATAAACCAAGACAAAAGCCCGTTTTAGATCCTGAAACAAAAGTTGCATTATCAAAGCGTAACCGGATGTCCAATCGACGTCCTGCCTTTAAACGTCAGAATTGGTTTAGATACAAGCGACTTGGAGACAAATGGAGACGTCCGCGAGGGATACACTCCAAAATGCGTCGCCATTTCAAATATAGAATTACTGTTGTTCAACCTGGGTTTAGAGGTCCTGCAAGTGTTAGAGGATTACATCCTTCTGGATTTGAAGAAGTTATGATTCATAATCCGAAAGAAGTTGATAATGTAGATCCTAAGACTCAAGCAATCCGTATTTCAAGTAAGGTTGGAGATAAGAAAAGAGAAATTATTGTTAAGAAAGCTGATGATTTAAAAATACGCATTTTCAATAGGAGAGATCTATGAATTTATCCTACCAAAAACGTGTCGGTGCAGCTTTGTTGAAGTGTGGAGTACATAGAGTGTGGGTTGACGATCGGCCTGAAGTTCAAGAACGAATTTCTGAGGCTGTCACTCGCGATGATGTAAGACTTCTTATTGTCCAAAAATTCATCCGTAAACACCAGAAAAAGGGTATTTCTAGAGGGCGCGCAAAGGTTATGGCTATTCAACGATCCAAAGGAAGGCGTAGAGGTCATGGTTCGAGAAAAGGTGCAAGTGGAGCTCGTACTCCAAAGAAAGAAGCCTGGATGAACCGTGTACGTGCATTAAGGAAAGAATTGACTACATTGAGAGCTGGTGGAACTATTGATCCTACACAATACAGACTCTACTACCGTCGTGTAAAGGGTGGAGTTTACAATTCGAGAAATCACTTAAGATACAATATGGAAATTGATGGAATAAAATTAGGAGGAACGAAATAATGCCAAGAGGAATGCATTTTTCTAGAAGAAATAAAGGTATTACTAATTATCGAAAGAGATTGGCTTTACTGAAATCTGGAATTCCTAGAGCTGTTGTTCGATTTAGTAATGCTAAAGTTTCTGTTCAAATTATTGAATTTACCGATAAAGGCGATAAGGTTCTAGCATCTGCAAACTCGGCCGATGTTACTGGCATGGGTTGGAAAGGATCTAAAACTAATGTTCCGGCTTCCTACTTGTCTGGTATGTTAGCTGCTAAGCGAGCACTGAAAGCAGGAATTGATTCTGCAGTTCTAGACATTGGTAGAATTACGCCAACGCCTGGAGGAAGAGCATTTGCAACTCTGAAAGGACTGGTAGATGGGGGCATGAAAATACCTCATTCAGATAACTTATTCCCTAGTGATGATCGGATTAGCGGAAAACATATCTCTGATAAAGCAACTACTGATTTTGAAAAAGTATCCAAGAAAATTGGAGGCAGTAAATAATGGCTGAAGAAGCATCTAAACCTAAACAATCAAATTATAAAGGTAATAAACCTTACCAAGGTGGAAAACCTCCTCAAAAGGGCGGAAAACCTCAACAAGGTGGAAGACCGCCACGAGGACCTCCACTCTCTCCTGCTCAACAACGCAGACGAGCTGCTGAAGAAAGAATATCCAAATGGACTGCTAAAACTGAATTAGGAAGAATGGTTGTCTCAGGAGAAATCACTACTATTCAAGACGCATTGGCTACTGGATTGCCTTTACGTGAACCTCCAATTATTGACTTGTTAGTTCCTGATTTGTTAGAAGAAGTTATTGATATTCATATGGTTCAGAGGATGTCTGATTCAGGAAGAAGAGTCCGGTTTGCAGTCACCACTATCGTTGGTAATGGGAATGGTATTGTTGGATTAGGACGTGTTTCAGGTAAACTGGTAAGGCCTACAATTACAAAAGCTTTGGATCGGGCAAAAATGAATATTATTGAAATTAGAAGAGGCAGTGGCTCTTGGGAATGTTCTACGGCAGTTCCAAATTCATTACCCTTTGAAGTATCTGGACGAACTGGATCAACTCGTATAACAATTAAGCCTGCGCCACCGGGTGTCGGTCTTGTTACAAACCAAGTTGGGAAAATTATGTTGAAATTAGCAGGTGTTGAAGATGCTTGGTCATTTACCAAAGGGCAAACACAAACTATCTATAATTTTGCAAATGCAATGTTTAATGCACTTCAAAAGACAACAACAACAAAATTGTTACCAGGTCAAGACGATTTTCACAATATGGTAAAAGGAGTCAAACAAGAATGAGCTGGGCAATTGTTAGAGTCAGAGGTTCTGTAAATGTTATGCCTAAGATTAAGAAAACTATGAGTATTATGCGTTTGAATAATGTAAATCATTGTGTTATTGTTCCTGAAAACGACGTTTACAAAGGTATGTTAAATATTATCAAAGATTATGTCACTTGGGGAGAAGTTGATGTCGATACTACACAATTAATGCTTGAAAGTTCGGGTAAAACCAGCGGTAATAAGAGTTATACTAAAACTGAATTGAAAGAATCTTCTTTCAAGACAATTAAGGCATTAGCAAAATCTATTACAGAAGGAAAAACTGTAATGAGAGATGTTCCTGCATTAAAGCCTCTTTTTAGATTACATCCACCACGTAAAGGATATGAAGGAATAAAACGTAGTTTTAAGGAAGGTGGAGCTCTTGGTTATCGTGGTGACAAAATTAATACATTAATTAGGAGAATGCAATATGCCAAGGCGTAAAGCACTAAAGCCTAGTCGTACGCGCGGTAGAGGGCACAAGAAAGGTCGTGGTGCAGGACTAAGAGGCGGTCGTGGTAATGCAGGATGTCATAAAACCAAGCGCATTATGTATGAACGCGTTGGACGTGTATGGGGCGCTCATGGTTTCAAAAGACCTCAATCTGTAGTTCATGCGAATACTTCAATTAATCTTAACACTATTGAGGAAATGTGTGATAAATGGATTGCTGATGGCGTGGCAACAAAAAAAGGAAAGGTTATATCTCTTAATTTACAAAGTATGGGGTATGACAAATTACTCAGTACTGGTTCTACCAAACAATCATATAAACTTACGATTAATGCAGCATCTGCAAAAGCCGTAGAAAAAATTGAAGCAGCTGGTGGAGAAATTCTGAATGGCTGAAAACGATATCCCTAGAAACCCAAGACAAGCACTCGGTCCTTGTCTTTTTATGATTCTTCTTTATGTACTTTGGTATAATTGGAAAAGTCCTGAAACTGTAGCTGGCACATTAATGGGTGCTGGTTTTATAGTTCTAACATGGCTGGTTTACATGGGTTCTTCTTACTCTGGAGAAGGATCGAAATTACATGGACTTAAACCTATAATCGGTAGAATGCCGACTATAAAGAAACCAGATGGGCACGTACATTTTAGAACCAAAATGACATGGACTTTAACTATTCTAATCGTTTATTTTGCAATGACAAATGTAGCAATATACGGTCTAGGTGGAGAAACTATTGATCTTTTCAGTCAATATCGAGCAATTCTAGCTGGAGCTAGTGGTAGTTTGATGCATTTAGGTATTGGTCCTATTGTTACTGGTAGTATTATCATGCAACTTTTTACAGGTGCAAAAATTATAAACTTAAATTTACAGAATCCAAAAGATAAAGAAATATACCAAGGAACACAGAAAGTTCTAGTTATCGTAATGATTATTGTAGAATCCGTTCCTCAAGTATTCGGTTTTCTTGAACCTAGTGCCGCAATCGTTAGTGATGTTGGACTAACTTGGGCTCGAATGACTATTATTACTCAATTAGCAATTGGATCCTATCTAGTTTTCCTAATGGATGAAAGTGTATCCAAATGGGGAATTGGTTCTGGTATTTCACTATTCATTGCAGCTGGTGTTTCACAAGCTATTTTCACTGGAACTCTAAATTGGGAACCTGCGCCAGGAAGTCAAACTGAGACGCCGTCTGGGACTTTCCCAATGATTCTATGGTATCTTAAAAATTCATCAACTTCTGATTTGAGCAATGGAGGATATGAAGCAATGTTACTGGCACCACCAAATCCCCTTGTTGCATTACTTGGTACTTTAGTTGTTTTCTTTATTGTTGTTTATGTTGAATCATCACGAATTGAATTGCCTTTAGCTCACGGGAAAGTGAGAGGCGCTAGAGGAAGATATCCAATCCGTTTGATTTATGCTAGTAATATTCCCGTTATTCTAATGGCAGCTCTATTAGCAAATGTTAACATGTTTGCACTTCTGTTTTGGTCACATCCATCAATGTCTAAATGGCCTATATTTGGCCATAATTGGAGACTTGGAGCCTTTGATACTACTGATGGAAGTAATCCAGTGCCTACTATGGGTCTAGCGTATTATGTTAATCGTCTCGCTGGTTTACAAGACTGGTTTCTTCCCCTTGTAAGTCCAGAAAAATATGGACAGTATCTAGGAGGTCACGAACCTTGGCAACTTGTAGCTCATATCATAGTTTATATGGGAATTATGGTTTTAGGATCTATTGTATTTGCTAAATTCTGGATTGAGACGACAAATATGGGGCCTGCTGACGTAGCTAAACAAATACAAGGCTCAGGAATGCAAATACCTGGATTCCGTAGAGATCCTCGTATTGTAGAGAAGGTTTTGGAACGTTATATTCCTACTGTAACTGTTTTCAGTGGGGCAATGGTAGGGTTCTTGGCTGCAGGTGCAGATATGATTGGAACTGTGGGGCAATCTTCAGGTACTGGAGTGCTACTTACTGTCGGAATTATGATTAGAATGTATGAACAGATTGGGAAAGAACAGATGATGGAAATGCATCCTGTTCTTCGAAGTTTCTTTGGCGAGGAGTAATGCCAATTTTCGGCAATTCTAAAATAGGAAATTCTTGTTTTATTGACTCTGAGGCATTAATTGGTTATCCACATAATGCTGAACTGAATTTACTGAAAAGTAATCCGGAGAGTATCGCCGGATGTCAAATTGGAGATAATTCCAAAATAAGGCCCGGCGCGATTTACTCCACTGCAATAATAGGGAAAAATACTAGAACTGGTCATAATTTTCTAATTAGAGAAAATACAATTATTGGAAATAATTGCCTGATAGGTACTAATGTAGTTATTGATAATGGCTGTACAATTGGAGATAATTGTAGTTTCCAAACTGGAGTATACATCCCAACTGGAAGCAAAATTGGCAATCGCGTCTTTTTGGGACCTAACGCAACTCTAACAAATGATAAAACTCCACTTAGAACTGAATATTTACTTGATAAAATAACAATTGAAGATGATGTTTCTGTAGGTGCAAATGCGACTTTGATGCCAGGAATAACTCTTGGTCAAGGCTCATTCGTAGCTGGAGGGGCTGTTGTAACAAAAGATATTCCTGCTTGGCATTTAGCTAAAGGATGTCCTGCAATATTTACTAAGTTGCCAGAAAGCCTAAAAAAACCCAACCGATTAGGCAAATAGAGATGGGTGTTGTAATTGTAACTGGAGTTCCTGGAGTAGGGAAAAGTACTGTTATGAATGCTGCAAAAGACTACGGGTACAAAATTGTGAATTTTGGTAGTACTATGTTTGAAGAAGCTCAAAAAGAAGGTGTCGACAACCGTGATGAGATGAGGAAATTACCTGTCGAGAAACAACAAGATTTGCAAAAACAAGCAGGAGATAGGATCTCCAAAATGGGAGATGTTGTAGTAGATACGCATGCATCTATCTTAACTCCTTCGGGATTCATGCCTGGATTGCCAGAATGGACAATACGTGCACTGAATCCAAATATTATTGTTTTAGTAGAAGCAACAGCCCAGGAAATTGCAGGAAGAAGATCTAAGGATCCGTCTAGACTGAGAGATGCTGATGACATTGATATGCACCAAAAAGTAAATCGTGATTATGCTGCAACTGCAGCCTCTATCGTAGGTGCAACTGTTTCTATCGTAGAGAACCATGATGATGAAGTTGATATTGCCGTTGAACAATTCAGGAAGGTTTTGAATAAATGAGCGAAGAAAATACTTCTGAAGAGGAAGTGCAACCTCCTGCTATGGGTGGTATGTTACTAACAATGCTTTTCATGGTTTACATCTTGTTAAATCCGGAAATGAGAGTTGGAATGGGGAATCTTGCTGAAAATATTCTAGAACCTCAAATTGGTTTTGAACATGAATATCCCGTACTAACATTCCTCTTTGCTGGCGTTCTAATGATTTCTTTGACGACTATTATTCGCCACATATTAATAGACTGGGAAAAAGTAGCTGAAATTCAAACCAAAATGGCAGCCTACAACAAAGAAATGAGTGAAGCTCGACGTAGCGGAAATAATGCTCGTTTGAATAAGTTAATGACTATGCAACCTCAGGTAATGGTTCTTCAAAGTGAAATGATGTCCAACCAAATGAGGCCTATGATGTTTACTATGTTGATTGCTATGCCTATTATATTTTGGCTCTGCTTTGGGGAAAATAATTTTGTCGATCGAATGGACTTACAAGTTATGTCTTTACCATGGGAACCAAACTATAGTTTAACAGATAGATTGTGGATTTTACCACATTCTATCTTAATTTACTCTGCATTATCACTGCCTTTTGGTCAGATTTTAATGCGATTTCTAAAATTACTTTCGCTTAGTAAATCAGAAAAAGTGGACCAGATTTAATCTTTCAAAGAAAAATTTTTCTTGTTTGATAACCTTCCTTTTCCAATCAACTTTAAACTCTTTCATTCTGCTTGAAAGTATTAGATATATTGATCCATTTGAATTAAGATAATCTTTTGCTTGAGTAAGAAGATTTATTGTAAACTCAGACCCACTAGGACCGCCTTCAACGGCTAAAGCTAATTCAGGATCATCATAATCTTCAGTTGGAGGAAGATAAGGCGGATTGCAAACAATTGTATCGAATCTACGATTTTGAACTGAACTGAATAAATTGCCTTCTAAAACTTCAATATTAACCTTATTATTTTTAGCATTGAATTTAGTGGCTTGAACTGCCTTTGGGTTCAAATCTACAGCTGTAACTTGATGCCCTCTTCGAGCCAAATGGATTGAAATAATGCCTGTGCCGCTACCAACTTCTAATACATTTCCTTCAAAATTAGGAATATGTCTTGACATTAACCAAGAGTCTTCTGCTGGTTCATAAACGCCTTCAAAATTAGTAATATTTATATCTTCCACAAAAGACCAAAGGAAAGGTTATATAACCCTATATCTAAACATATATAATCTATGGTTTGGAAGAAGGGGCAGAAACCTGAGCAATATCTGTTTACTATTACTGAAGATTTTGCTAATGATTGGAAAATTTTAAAAGAAAGGGCTAAAAATAATAACCAAAATATTAGTGAAGATTTGAGAAGTTCCGTTAATTTGAAGAATGAAAT
>MIZB01000018.1_pt1 | contig 33760 bp, 33 predicted proteins | sample 888171 | NCBI WGS metagenome assembly MIZB01 (sample SAMN05440186, study PRJNA335308) | marine metagenome | isolation source: marine water
TATTTTCAAGTTTCTTCTGGGCAGCTTTGAACAATGAAACATACGGACAGAATATGGAAAGGTTTCTCACATGGGGCTACATATTCATTTTTGTAGTTTGGCAATTTGCACAAGCATGGTGGATGCGTGTTCCATTCAAAGAGATTGCTTTAAGGCAAATGTCAAAAGTAGAAGAAAATAGTACATCAAAAATCGGAATAATTCTTAATCTTTTGTCACCTTTAGTTTGGATGGCAATCGGCGTTCTTTGCTTCATCTTAGTTTCTCAAAATATAGCAAGCTTCACAGATAATTTTGATTCGGTTTTTATTTTATTTTGGATTCTTTTGATGAGCTTAATGGGCAGTGTCACATTCTATTTTCTAAAAAATATGCATAGAGAGTTCTTGTACGATTCTAAGGTAGCTGCATTTTCAGGATATTTTGCTTTAGGCTATTGGGGATTTTTATCTTACCACGCAGGTGTTTTTCTCTACTCAATGTATAATGATCCAAGTTTTCTTTATGATTTAGTTTTTATGATAATTACAATCATGTTGGTAATTTACTCACTATCAGCTAATGTCCTAAGAGGTGAAGCGCGTAGGGCTCACTTAAGTCCAACAAATCATTACATAGGCAAAGCAACAGGTTTAATGAGTAGACATAATGTTATTTTTTATTCAATTTCTTTTACCATAGCTTACGGTGCAAGTAACTTCTTTCTAGCAACAGCAGATACCTCATTAATTGGAGGCATCAAGGGAGTTTCTAGAATTGCACACATGATTGTTCTGGTAAGTGGAATTTTAGTTCTTTTGATTGTTAATTACAATCTACTAACTGGAAGAGGATTAATTTCAGAAGGATTTGTAGAATCTATACGCTCCCCAAAGCATAATTAGTATACTTGTGATGATTGATTAATGAATTGGCTCGGTCTACTATCCTTTAAGGCAGCTAGGGATCCTGAGCTTGCACCTCATGCATATTTGATGTATTTGCTTCTATGGACTGTAGTAGTTGGACTTTTTGTTTTATTTTTATTTCCTCTACTAGGTAATACTTTAGGTTTTGTTATAATAGCCGTTTTAATTTTCCTATTTGTTTATCAAGTGTGGTATTTCCACAATAATAATTTGTTTGCAGATTAAGTATAATTTTGCTCTAGTTTATTTCCAAAGCCTTTTGCATTATCAATAAATCTTGCCCAATTAATTTTTAGTCTATATAATTTAACCTTTTCCATAGCCTTAGTTAGAGTTTCACTCTTAGATATATAATCAAATTCACCTAGATAACTTTCCCAATGGCTATCATTAGCAACTTCAATTTCTCCTTTAATTTGAACTCCCTTTATATTTTCCCAGTCTAGATTATTTTCTTGAATAGTTGCTGCACATTTTTGATTATGTTCTAAGTTCGCAATGTGGTCTGATTTTGGGTTACTTACAAATAGAAGCGATGTTCCGTTATCTACAGGTACATAGAATAGAGCTGCTGCAAAAACTTCATGATTTTTTTCGGTGGCTAAAGTTAAAGTATTGTGTTTTTCTATAAATTCACTAATCTCTTTCATTATTTGCATTAATTAGGCTTAAGTTTATAATACACTCCGTGTGGCGCCTCACCCTGTAAGAGGTTTCGTACATGACAACACACTACGACGTTCCAGGCGAACACTTGGTAAATGCCCTCGCAAAGTCGCTTAAGAGCGAGGACGCTATACAACCTCCAGAGTGGTCAGAATTTGCAAAAACAGCTGTCCATAAAGAGAAATCACCTTCACAGGCAGACTGGTGGTATTTCCGTACAGCTTCAGTTATGAGAAAAGTCGGCGTAAATGGCCCAATTGGCACTGAGCGCTTGTCAAGGCATTATTCAGGAGCAAGAGATCGCGGCGGAAAACCTAACAGAAGTGAAAATGGTAGCCGTAAAGTTCTTAGATTAATTATGCAGCAACTTGAGGTTGCAGGTTTTCTTGAAAAGGCAAAGAAAGGTGGTAGAAATTTAACACCTAAAGGCCAATCAATGCTAGATAACACCGCTTTCAAGGTTAAAAAAGTATTACAAAAGGAGATTACTTCGTTAAGTAAGTATTAATCAAATGTCCAGCAGAAAAGTTTTTGGTAAAAAGTTAAGATTGAATAAGTTAGTTAAACGTAACAGAAGGGTTCCAGCTTGGGTAATCCAAAGAACAAACAGACGTTTCACCAATCATCCAAAACGTCATTTTTGGAGAAGAGGAAAGTTACACAGGTGATTTAGATGGCTGACGATGAATTAATTCAAGAAAGATTGTATACGATTCCGCTACGTAAGTTACACAAGGTGACAAGAACACGTAGGGCACCAGTAGCCATGCGAATTGTAGAAGATTTTATTGTAAGACACATGAAGCCTGAGAGAGAAGGCGAAATTCTTAAGACTTCAAAAGAAGCTCGAACTGGAAGCGGTGAAGAAAAACAATTATTCATAGATCCTCCCGTTAATCAATACATCTGGTCAAGAGGAATTGAAAAGCCTCCTTCTAAAGTACGTGTAAGGGCTTTAAAGTTCGAAGATGGTAGTGTTATAGTCCATTTAGCAGAATAAGCAATGGCTTTAGTTCAGAAGGATCTTTTCAACAGTCCTTATGCAGGTGTTTTTTGTGCTACTAATGATAATTTGACATTAGTGCCACCTGGCATTCCTAAAGACGACATGGAAGAGCTTTCAGAGGCTCTTGGTACTAAATTAGAAATTATAACTCTAGGCGGCAGTAGAGTTTTAGGAACTTTAATTGCAATGAATAACAGTGGTATTTTAGTTTCTAACATTGTAACAGATTTAGAATTGGAAAAATTTTCAAAAATTTCCAAATCATATAATATTAATTTTGGAGTTCTTCCCGATAGGTCAAATGCGATTGGAAATAATTTTTTAGTTAATGATTCAGGCGGTTTCTCGAACGAGAGACTTGGTAAAAGAGCTAAAGATAAAGCTGAAGATATATTGAAAGTAAATTTGGTTTCACAATCTATTAATGACATGGACACTTTAGGTATGATTGGGTGTATTACTAACAAAGGTGGATTATACCATCCAGACATATCTTCATTTGAGAAAGAAAAAATGGAAGAGGTGTTCCAAATTGAATTGATGGAAGGAACTGTTAATTTCGGTCTTCCATTAGTTGGAGCAGGTATAGTTGCTAATTCTAATGGTGCAGTATGTGGCCGTCAGAGTACAGGTGTTGAATTAGGCCGAATGGAAGAAGCTCTCAAGCTTTTCTAGAATTAAAGAAAGAGTGACACACGGCTCCAATTTCAGAATCCAAACTTAATTCAATTCTTTTTTTGGTAATATCTAATTGTGCATAAGATTCATCTCTAATTTTTTTTAATACTTTATTTGTTCTTTTATTGGTTCCAAAAATGAAAGAAATGGTTTTTTTTCTGGATATCTCAATTATATCGTCTAACGCCTTATCACTAGCATCCTCAGGCTGGTTTGTGCATATTATCTTCAATCCAATATTTTGCGGCAAATGTAAACCTGATATTTTTACTTTTCCTTTTTCACACAATTTAATTAAATTTTCACCGCCTTTCCCAATTGAAGTGGAAGGGGCAATTTCTCTGGCGAAGTCAAGAGGCGTTTCCTTTATTCCAAAATCAACTAGCCACAAGTGTAAATTATAAGCTAAGCAAACAGGGGCAACTCTTGCTATTAATCGTCTATTATCTTCATCGACTTCACTATTTTTTTTGGGATTAATGAGAACTAGGTTTACTGGAGGTGTCACTATGTGGCTAGGGGGCTCCCTTTTAAGGGGGTACATTCATGAGCTTTAGTAATAATTTGGTGAAAAATTTGACGGAAGAAAATACAGACACAGTACTGCCAATTAGTTTAGAGAAAGAGATGCGTAAATCCTATCTGGATTATGCAATGTCAGTTATTGTAGGCAGAGCACTTCCAGACGCTAGGGATGGATTAAAACCAGTTCACCGTAGAGTTCTTTATGCAATGAAAGAGATGGGTTCAGGCCCTCGTTCGCCCTACAAAAAATCTGCCCGTATTGTTGGAGACACCATGGGTAAATATCATCCACATGGTGATCAAGCGATATACGATACTTTAGTTCGTATGGCTCAAAGTTTTTCTTTACGTTATCCTTTGGTAGATGGTCAAGGTAATTTTGGTTCGATAGATGGAGATAGGGCTGCAGCCATGCGTTACACAGAGTCGCGATTGGCTACAATTTCAGATACAGTTTTATCGGGCATTGACGAAGAGACTGTAGATTACACAGATAATTACGATGGTTCTTTACAGGAACCTTCAGTTCTTCCAGGTCTTCTTCCGGGTTTATTGGTTAACGGTTCATCAGGTATTGCTGTTGGAATGGCTACGAATATGGCACCTCACAACTTGTCCGAAGTGATAAGTTCTCTTGTCATGCTTATAGATAATCCATCGACAGATCTGTCTGAGATAATGAGCGTCATGCCAGGTCCTGACTTTCCAACAGGAGGGACTATAATGGGGCGCAAAGGAATTTTTGATGCATTTTCCAAAGGACAAGGTTCCATAAAAATTAGAGCTAAAATTGAGCACGAATCAACTCCGAAAGATGAATTTTTGGTTGTAACGGAGATCCCTTTTATGGTTCAGAAAAATAGATTATTAGAAGAAGTTTCAAAATTAGTTCGTGATAAGAAAGTAGAAGGCATAAGAGACATACGAGATGAATCTGACCAAAAAGGTATGAGAGTAGTATTCGAATTAAAGCGAGACGCGTCTCCAATGATAGTTGAAAATCAATTGTACAAGCATTCAGCTCTTGAAAACAGTTTTTCAATAAACAATGTAGCTTTAGTCAAGGGCCAGCCTCGACGAATGAATTTGATAGATTTATTGAACGTATATCTAGATCATCGGAAGGAGATAATAACTCGCCGGACCGAATTCAGATTGAAAAAAGCTCAAGAGAGAGCTCATATTGTTGAAGGATTATTACTAGCAATTTCTCAAATGGATAAAGTAATAGCATTTATCAGAGATGCTGCAGGAAGGGATGCAGTTATCGAAGGCCTACAAGCTAAGTTCAAATTAAGTAAAATTCAAGCCAAATCTATAGCTGATATGAGGCTTTACCAACTATCTCGCCAAGATGCAGAAGAACGGAAAAATGAGTTAGAGGAGTTGAAAGCTACAATGGCTGAATTATCTGAAATTTTAGCCGATTCCTCTAAAATAATGTCAATTATAAAAGAAGAATTAGAATCTCTCAATGAAAAATATGGAGATGAGAGAAGAACATTAATTTCAGATTTTGATGGAGATTTGAATACAGAAGATTTGATTCCAAGATCACAGGTCGTAGTTATGAGAACTCAAGAGGGATACATAAAACGAGTTGACCTTGATGAATATCAGGCTCAAAATAGGGGTGGTAAGGGAAGAATCGGAATTAAAGCTAAGGAAGGAGATTTCCCGGTAGAATTGTATTCAATGGGCTCACATGACCACTTGCTATTCTTTACTACTGCTGGCAGTATGTATTTCCTTAAGGCGTGGCAAATACCTGATGTCTCTAGATATTCAAAGGGTACACCTTTGGTTCAGTTACTTCAAAAATTAGATGAAGGCCGTAAAGAAAAAGATGAGCAAGTGCTTTGTATGTTACCTGTAGCAAATATTAGTGGTGATGGCCATTATTTCTTGTTTTCAACTAAGAAAGGCATTATTAAGAAAACAAGATTAGAAGAATATTCTTCTAGAATAGAAAGGGCATGGGCTAGAGATCAAGGATTTAGAGCTATAACTCTTAAAGAAAAGGACGAATTAATTGGGGTTGCAATTTCCGAAGGCGATAGTCAAGTTATGCTCGCTTCAAAGTTAGGTATGGCTAATAGATTCTCTGAAGGAGAAGTAAGAATTGTTGGGCGTAATGGTCAAGGAGTAATCGGGATGCGTCTGAAAGACAAAGATGAAGTAATTAGCATGTGCCTAGTAAGCGAAGATGATCTTCTTCTAACAATTACAGAAAAGGGATATGGTAAGAGAGCTAATGCAGGAAATTACAGATTAACTAAACGAGGGGCTAAAGGAGTTAAAAACATTAAAGTTGATAATAAAAGTGGTAAAGTCGTTGTCGCTTTAACTCCAGGAGATGCAAACCAAATATTAGCTACAACATCATCAGGTAAAGTAATACGTACGCACATTGATTCAATAAGAGAGATAGCTCGTGTTGGAAGGGGCGTGAAAGTAATGTCTGTAGATGAAAAAGAAAAAGTAGTGGCGGTCGCTTTACATAACGAAGATGATGAAGAAAGAAATTCAGATTTAAATTCCAGTGATGATGAAGAAGAAGGAAATTCAGATTTAAATTCCAGTGAAGAGAGTAATGAATAGAGATCCAGTAAAAGACATCCATATTAGTTCAGAGACTAAATTAAGTGACTTAATTAGTCAATTTGGGGAAGCTGGAGGCTTTGTAGCCTCCAAGGTTTCAACAGCAACTTCAATAATTAATGATATGATTTTAGAAGACTGCACGAAATTTGTCTCTTTCCCAGCAGATATTATGGCCACTGGAACAAGGGGACTGATGAATCAGATAGTTGAGAATAATATGGCCGATGTAGTTGTAACTACTTGTGGCACTTTAGATCATGATATTGCTCGTGTTTTAGCAGATTATTACCACGGTGATTTTGCAATGGATGATGAACTTTTAAGAGAGGAGGGAGTTAATCGTTTAGGAAATGTTTTAGTCCCAGATGATTCCTATGGAATTCCAATTGAGAGATGGCTACAGCCGATTTTAGAAGAATTGTATAGTAAGAAAAAGCATTGGGCACCTTGGGAAATTTGGCATGAGCTAGGACTTAAGATTTTAGAAGAAGAACGCGGCTCAGAATCATTTCTTGGCATATGCGCAAAGAAAGAAATCAAAGTTTTTGTTCCAGGTCCAACTGATGGATCCGTTGGTTCACAGTTATGGCTTTTTTGGCAATCTCATAAAGATTTTACTCTAGATATATTCGGAGAAGAACACCAGTTATCAGATATCGTGCATGAGGCCAAATCCACAGGAGCAGTCATGATTGGTGGAGGAATTTCTAAGCATCATACAATATGGTGGAATCAATTCAGGGATGGGTTAGACTATGCGGTCCAAGTTACTACAGCTCCCGAATGGGATGGCTCACTAAGCGGTGCGCGTGTTAGAGAAGCAGTTTCCTGGGGAAAAGTGCGCTCTAAAGCAAGAAGAATTACAGTTGAAGGTGATGCTACAGTTCTATTGCCTTTAATCTTCGGTCCTTTACTATGAGAGCAATAGTACGTAAAGTATCATCTTCTTTTGAAAATGCATTAGCTAAATTTTTTGGTTCAGGTCCTACTGATCTTAGTGAAGCTTTAGCTCAACATGACGCTTATGTGAGTAAGTTAATTGACTTTGGAGTTTCGGTTAGAGTGATTCCATCTCATTCAGATTACCCCGATTGTTGCTTTGTGGAAGATCACGCTATAGTTGCAGGAGACTCTGCATTGCTAACAAACGCAGGGCATGATAGCAGATTGGGTGAACGAAAGGAAATTGAAGATGCTCTTAGCGTAGATTTAAATCTAGAATACATGAGTGAAGGAGCTAGGATGGACGGTGGGGATGTTTTGAAATTTGGAGATAAGTTTTTGGTAGGGCACAGCAAGAGAACTAATCGTAAGGGTATTGAAGATTTAGAAAAATTTCTTAATTCCAGAAATTACGGATTACATGTAGTTGAAGTTCCTCCAGAATCTCTCCACTTGATTTCAGTTTGTACATCACCAGTTCCAGGGAAGTTATTGGCACCGGAGGGCTGGTTTAGTGAATCAGATTTCCCCTCAGAAGCTGAAATTATTTGGGTTCCTAAAGAAGAAGCATACGCTGCAAATATTCTTCCTTTTGGAGATAAAGTAATGATGGCTAAAGGTTATCATTCAACATTAAAAATATTGCAGAATTTGAATTTGGACGTGCATGAAATGGAGATGTCTCAGTTTAGAGAGGCAGATGGTTCATTGACGTGTTTATCAGTTTTATATGACTAACTTAATTTCTAATATAATCACGTCTAGGGTATTATTATGTCCATAGAAAGCCCAACATCAATAAAGAAAGCTGAAGGAAAATTAGGGGTGTTAATGCCAGGTCTTGGAGCTGTTAGTACTACATTTATTGCAGGCACCTTAGCAGTTCGTTCTGGGTTATCTACGCCTATAGGATCTTTGACGCAGATGGGCTCAATTCGTTTGGGTAAAAGAAATGAAAAGCGTGAGGTACCAATCAAAGATTTTGCCCCGTTGAGTACTTTAGACGATTTAGTATTCGGTGGTTGGGATATTTTTGAGGATAATTGCTATGAAGCTGCAATTAATGCAGGAGTTCTCGAAAAAGAATTATTGGACAGCATCAAAGAAGAACTTGAAAAAATTAAACCAATGAAAGCAGTATTTGACAAAAATTTTGTCAAAAAGTTAGATGGTGAGTATGTAAAGTCTGAGACAAATCACCGTGATAGGATTAAAGCTCTTAGAAAGGATATTAATAGTTTCAGAAAAGAAAATGACTTAGAGAGAGTAGTGATGGTTTGGTGCGGTAGTACCGAAACTTACCAAGATCCTTCTGATAAAATTTACAGTAATCTTTCAGAATTTGAAAAAGCTTTAGATTCAAATGATAAATCAATTGCGCCTTCAATATTGTATGCTTACTCAGCCATTAAAGAAGGAGTTCCCTATGCAAATGGAGCACCTAATTTGTCTGTAGATTTTCCAGCAATGTTTGAATTATCAGTGAAAGAAGGTGTTCCTATTGCAGGTAAAGATTTCAAAACAGGTCAGACATTAATGAAAACGATTCTTGCGCCGGGCTTTAAGGCAAGAGAAATAGGCATTGATGGCTGGTTCTCGACAAATATTTTAGGTAATAGAGATGGAGAAGTGTTAGATGATCCCGAATCGTTTAAAACGAAAGAGGTATCCAAGTTAGGAGTTCTTGAGCAAATATTAGAGCCTGAAAAGAATCCTGAATTGTACGGAGATTTATATCACAAAGTTAGAATTAATTATTATCCACCGAGAGGTGATAACAAAGAAGGTTGGGATAACATAGACATCAAGGGATGGCTGGGATACCCTATGCAGATTAAGGTTGATTTTCTTTGCAGAGATTCAATTTTGGCAGCACCAATTGTTCTAGATTTAGCATTATTTCTAGACTTTGCAAAAAGATCAGGCTTACATGGAATTCAAGAGTGGCTCTCGTTTTATTTTAAGTCACCAATGTGTAAACCCGATTTATATCCAATACATGATTTATTCTCTCAAAAAGTAAAGTTAGAAAATACACTTAGACATCTAATGGGAGAAACAATTATCACCCATCTAGGATTAGATTATTATTACGATGAGGATTAATGGAATCAATAATAGTTACAAGGCATGGAGATCCAGATTGTATGGAGCTTCAGGAACTCCCAACACCTTCTCCGGGCTCTGGAGAAATTTGTATAAGAGTTTCTAAGGCTGGTATTAATTTTGCAGATATTCTCGCACGTATGGGCCTTTATCCAGGAGCACCTAAACCTCCATTTACACCAGGTATGGAAGTTTCAGGAACAGTTCACGAAGTAGGCCCTGATGTTAAAAACTTTAAAGTTGGAGATAGAGTAGTAGGTTCAGGAGGTAGCGGTGGTTATTCAACTCACACTATTTCTAAAGCAGCCACAGTTTTTAAAATTCCAGATGAGATTACGTTTGAGGTTGCAGCAGCGTTTCCAGCAGTATATTTTACATCATACTTGATGGTTATTCATCCTGGAGCTTTACAGCATGGAGAATCTATTCTGATTCATGGAGCTGCAGGAGGTGTTGGCCTTGCAGCTACAGAATTAGCAAAAATTGCAGGAGCTAAGAATATATTTGGAACTTGTTCTCCGAATAAGCATGATTTTATTTCAGATAATGGAGTCCTTCCTATAGATAAGGATAATTTTTTGGCTGAGATAATGGATTGGACTGAGGGCCAAGGAGTTGATTTAGTTTTAGATCCAATAGGTGGAGAGCACTTAATGCAGTCTTACAGATGTTTGGGTTCAGGAGGCCGTGTTTGTTCATTTGGAATTTCCGACATGGCACCTACTAAGCGTAAAAGTCAATGGGCTCGCTTGAAATCTTGGTTGACATTCCCTAAGTTTGATCCTTTGAAAATGATGTCGAGTAACAGGGGAGTTTTTGGAATCCATTTAGGGCGTTGGAAAAATCTAGATCATTTAGAGAAAGCCAAAGATGATTTATTAAGTTGGATTGATGAAGGTAAAATTAATCCTCACGTTGATAAAGTATTTTCAAAAGAGCAAGCTTCTGATGCGCATCATTATATCCAAGATAGGAAAAATATAGGAAAAGTATTGATCGATTTTGATTAATTAAATGCCAAATTTCTTTGGCAATAACTTATATGGTCAAGTTTGGCTAATGACATAATGTCGGAAATAAATGTACGTCTAAAACATAATTTTGAGGACTCCGACAAATTGTTTCGAATCTTATTTGCTGCAATAAAGATAGGTAAACCTGCATCCAAGAGGAAAATAGCAGATGTAGCAGATATCTCATCACAATTAGTTGATTACCATATTGATAAATTAGTCGATAATGGTCAATTAATTAAGATAGATTCCTTGTATTCGGCTCAGCAGATATTTTCGGATAAAAATATATATAAATATCTTAAAGAGACAGTAATAACACAGGAATTAATTGAGAAATTGGCATCAGGTATTGATTTTTCACAAGCTATTTCTCAAGATAATAAGGTTCTTGAGGAATCTATTTTGACACTGCTAAGATTATTTACAATAGAATTAAAAGAATAGTCCAAATTTTTTTGGCATTCTTTTATATACTTTTAACAAAAGTAATTTTTATGAGAAGAAGACACATGCTTGGTACTGAAGACAAGACCCTCTGTGGTTGGCCTTTGACTACTGGAGAACTAAAGCAATTGAGAAGTGCAAACAGAATTCACGTAACATGTAAAAGGTGTCTCGAAAAATTAGAATCATATTCTAAGGATGATGGAAATAAAGGTAAGGGTATTTTTTTGGATGGATAAAATAGAAGTTTTTGGAAAAGCGTTGAATAAGCCTAAGGTTTTATCAGGTTCTAGTTCCCCAATTCCAGAACCTCTTGGGGGAATTCCTTCTGGTGTGTTTGCTGTATTTGCAGTTGTCATTCTAACTTTAGCACTTGCATCATATACTCCTGAGGATGAAGAAAGTTTTACACCAAATGGTTTGACTTCCTCACAATCCAGTTATCTTGAGAATATATTATCAGATAGATCACGTTCGTCACCTACTTTGTCTTCTTATGATACTTGTGGTTTTCTCGAAATGGATTTGAAAGGGCACTTGAAAGAAGAAATGCGTGTTACTCTTGGTACTAATTCTTACTATTATGGTGGAGGTTGGATTGAAGACGATATAATGTTTGTAGATGATGCAGTTATGGAAATGGATGGTGCAACTTCAGCAGCAGATTCAGCATCTTCCTCAGGAGGTTCTCCTAAAAATTCACCGGGAAGTGAGCAGGGAGTGGATTTTTCAGGAACCAATAATCAAGAACAAGGAGTGGACGAGGCTGATTTTGTTAAAACGGATGGTTCTTTTGTTTACATGATTAACAAAGGTTATTCAGATTATGGCAGATATCCTTCGGGTAAATTACATATTCTTGATATTCCAGAAGTAGGTAATATATCTTATTTATCAAATATATCTATAGAAGGACGTCCAACTGAGATGCTTTTAGTCGATGATAAAGCAGTCGTTTATTCTAACGTTCAAATTTATGGTTATTATGAAGAAAAACATCCTCTTGATGATGTTGTTAAGAAGGAAAGAAAAGCACCAATTTCTATTGACAGTTCTAAAGAATCTGAAGAGATTATTATGGATTATGACTACGGCCATTATTACAGGACCACGTCATTCACCAAATTAACAGTTTTAGATTTAACTAATAGAAGTTCACCACAGATTTCTAAGGAATTATACATTGAAGGAGACTATCAGACAGCACGTGAATCTGGAGGTACGGTTCGCATGGTCTCATATGGTTGGATGGAAATCGATGGATTAAAGACATGGTTAGATTTTTCAGATTATCGAACATATTGGGAGCTTGATTGGGATAGCTCTAAGAGAGAACAAATTTGGATGGAAGTAATGAATGAAACAATTGATTATAACGATAAGGTTATTGATCAAACTCCTTTAGATGATCTTTTACCTCGCATCTATGAAAAATCAGGAGATAATATTACAATACACAAGTATACTGAATCTGGAGATGGCAATTGTCAAAATTTTGCTACAGCATCAGATAGTACAGGTCAAGGCATTACTTCAATTATGACTCTTGATTTATTAGAAGAAAATTTTAGTTTCAATGCAGATCACATATTGAGTAATTGGGCTACAGTTTATGCTTCAGGAGATGTAATGATAATGGCTGAAGCTTCCCAGAGTTCGTGGTGGTTTTGGGGAGAAGAAGAATCAAATTATCAAGAAATGACAAACCTTCATGTTTTTGATATATCTAATCCTGGTCAAACAGATTACATTGCTAGTGGAAGAATAAATGGTACAATTCAAGATCAGTTTTCTTTGTCTGAGCATGATGGAAATATTCGAGTTTGTTCTACAACAGGGCAGTGGGGAAGATGGTGGATGGATAATCCAGAACCAATGTTAAGTCATGTATTTGTTTTAGGATTAAATGCAGATAAAACAGAATACGAAGTAATAGGAAAAGTAGGAGATATTGCACCAGATGAGAGTATTTGGTCAGCAAGATTTGTTGGAGATAAAGCATACATTGTAACATTCAGAAATATTGATCCACTATGGACCATTGATTTAAGTGAACCAACGAATCCTAGAGTAATTGGAGAATTAAAAGTTCCAGGAGTATCTACATACATCCATCCGGTAGGAGACACACATCTTCTTACAATAGGAATCGCTGGTGATGATGATGGATTAGATTGGGGAGTTACTCAGATATCATTCTTTGATGTTAGTGATTTTTCAAATCCAATTCTTGAAAGCTCTTTAAAGCTAAACCCAGCACCAAATGGGGAAAATGGGTGGTCCTATTCACATAGTGAAGCTACTTACGAGCATAAAGCTTTCCAATATTGGGAAGGTGATGGCTTATTAGCCATTCCAATGTCAACTAGTCGATGGTATCAAGATATGGTAGAAGAAGATGGCAAGACGTACCATTATTATGGATACGAGTATATTTCTAAGTTAATGTTAATTAATGCCACACCAGGTAAATCTTTAGAGATATATAGTGAAAACATAGATCATTCTTCATACTACGGTTCAAGATATTCATGGGATAGTCCAGATATCAAGCGAAGCATATTCATGGGCGGAGGAGATTACATTTACGCAATTAGTGAAAAAGCAGTTACAGCACACAATGTAGCAACTATGGAGAAAACAGGTTTCACAGAGTTGCCTTCGAATAATAAACCAGTCTACGAACCATATTATTACTATGAAGAAATAGAAGAGGAATCATCTGAAAAGGAAGATTCTGAAGATTCAGGCTCAACTGAAGAGGGTGAAGGAGAAGCACCTCCTGAAGAAGAATCCAGTCAGTAAAGTAAAGGATTTCAGCGATTAAGTAATTTATTAGCTTCAGAAATTATAAGCTCAATGGAGTTTTCCAGCACGTGTGAATCTTCCACTTCAATTAAGTTAATTTTATTTTCAGAGCGGTCCATATAATTCTGACTTGCACTAATTGGTACTATTTCATCAGTAGTGGAATGTATTATGGTAATTGGTAAATCCTTTGGTGCAATTAAATTTTCAGGAGCATTATTAGGAGCTTCAGGCAAATGCAAAGCTGGAGCCAGAAGCAACATACCCTTTACTTGTTTAGGTTGTTGTTGAGCAACCAATGCACATGCTAAACCACCGTAACTTGATCCTGCAAGTACAACTTCCTCTTTAGAAACAAGCTCATTTAGTATATCCACTCTTTCATCTAATTCCATATTATTAAAATCAGGTGAATTGACTTTAATTCCGCTTTCTCTTATAGCTGTAACCTTACTTCCATTCGGACTGCCCCACAATCCGTGCGCCCAGATTAACATAGTACCCCAAACGCAGTCGATATAATATACAATCCTTATTGGGCATTAATGTCTCCAACATATTCAGAATATCTGAGATTAGAGGAATTGCTCAAATTGCAGACTGGTGTCGAGGGAGAAACTCGTAAAATTAGTAATGATGAATTGCATTTTATTCTAGTTCATCAAAATTTTGAGTTATGGTTTAAATTAGTAATAAATGAGTTGAAATGTACAAGTGATATTTTATCATCAGATTACGTTGAGGAAACAAAACTACCTCAGGCCGTACATCATATGGAAAGAGTGATTGAGACATTCAAACTTATGTCTCAGCAATGGCGTGTTATGGAGACCTTAGAACCTCAAGATTTCCTCAATTTTAGAGATGAATTAGGTACAGCCTCAGGTTTTGAATCTTTTCAAATGAGAGAAATGGAAGCTTTGATGGGTTCAAAGTGGATTGATGGTAAATTGGTTGGAAAACCTGAAAGTGGCAAATCATTGTATGATGCGACATGCGACTGGCTTGAGAGAACTCCCATACAAGGATCAGTTTACGCCTCAGAAGGAGATGAAAAACAAGTAGACAAGTTTATTAGTGATTATTTGTCAGCCCACAAGAAATTATATCCAGATACAAACGAAGAAGTAGTTAGCTTTTTTGATGAAGATAAATCATTACGTAGAAGACGAGCCGGTTTGGTATTCATTGAGTCATACCGTGAGCTTCCTCTTTTGTCTTGGCCTCGTAAGTTAATTTCGACTTTAATTGAATTAGAGCAAGCTATGATTCTTTGGCGTACTTCACATGCAAGAATGGTTGAGCGTATGATAGGAAGACGGATTGGTACCGGCGGTTCATCAGGTGTTGATTATCTAGATATGACAACTAAATACAGAGTCTTTGTTGATTTGTGGGCAGTTCGAAGTATTTTAATTAAAAAAGATGCATTACCAACACTCAAAAATAAAGAGTTTTACGAGTTTCGAGGTGAATAATTGATTGACTTAAAAGGTAAAAGAGCACTAGTTTGTGGAGGTACAAGTGGTATTGGAAAAGCTACTGTAAATGCACTCAGAGAGAACGGGGCGGATGTGGTAATTCTATCTAGAAGCGCCTCTGGGTCTGGCAATATTTCTTGCGATCTCGAAGATTTAGATTCCTTAAAATCCTTAGTCGCTGAGGAAATTGAGGCTAATGGTCCGTTTCACATTTTGGTAAATAATTCAGGAGGTCCTCCGTCGGGTCCGCTTATTAGCGCTCAGCCGTATGATTTTGAAAAGGCCTTTCTTAGACATGTCTTAGCTTCACAGACTTTAGTTCAATTACTTTTTGAAGGCATGAAATCATTAAATTATGGAAGAATAGTTAATATTATTTCTACTTCAGTTAAGGAACCTATTCCTGGCTTAGGAGTCAGTAATACCATTAGGGGCGCTATGGCTTCTTGGTCTAAAACAATGTCCAAAGAATTACCTCCACAAATTACTATCAACAATGTATTACCGGGCTTCACAGATACTGAAAGACTAACAGAATTAAAAGAAACACTTTCAAAGCAGAAGGGAATAAGCGAAGAAGAAGTAGAAAATTCTTGGTTAAGCACAGTTCCAGAAGGGCGTCTCGCATCACCTTCCGAATTGGGCCAAGTAGTTGCCTTTCTTTCATCTCCTGCGGCTAGTTTTGTGAGAGGAACCAGTATTCCAGTAGATGGTGGAAGGACAGGTTCAATATAATGGATTTTGACATATTTCTTTCAATTTCGCAGACTCCTGTAGACGGAGAAACTCCTGATGAAGATACGATGTATTCGAATTTTTTTGAGCAATTAGAATCGGCAGATCAGTTAGGCTTTGGTACCGCTTGGGTTGCTCAGGCCCATTTATCGACAGAAGTTCAGAAAGCCAATAAGCAGCCCGTAGTTCCACATTGGCAAGGAGAAGTTGGTCTTTGTACAGATTTCTTTCAATTGGCACATTTAATGTTTGCTAGAACTAATAATATTCATGTAGGTTCTGCAGTAATGAGCCTTTTAACTCATGGAGGTCCTGTAGGAATTGCTGAGAGGGTTGGAGCTTTTTTAGCATTACATGGACTCAATAAAGATGAAAAAAGGAAATTGAGAATAGGCTTTTCAGCAGGTAGGTTTGAGTTTATGGCTAGACCATATGGTATTGTTCCAAGAGATATCGTTGAGGAAGCTGCTTGGCCTGCTTTGAGAGGTCAGATATTTGCTGAAGCTTCTGAAATTTTCTTAAAATTACTTAATGGTGAAATAGTCAATAGTAAAGATATAAGAAAAACAATTCTGACAAGGTCTAATTTTCGTAGCGATGATGATTGGGTACGAGTACAAGAAGCATTAATGAAGCGAGATTCCATTTCAGAATTCCCTAATGAAATACCTATTCCAAATAGATATGTCTTTGAGGATGTCAAGAATATTCCACAGTCTTGGAATAGAGAGTTACTAGATTTGATACTGGGCTCTCATGACGGCAATTTACAAAAAGAAGTTAACAAAATTAGCCCAGTTAAAGTTTTTAATTTATCAATTACTCCGCCTGAAGTAATTGAAGCAACACATGATAGAATGGCTAATCATTATAATTCAAATGGCGGAAATTGGAAGCGAAATTATATGCCTAGAACATTGATGATATTTGTCAACGATGAGCCAAATTTATCTGAAACTGAAAAGACCGAGGCTGCCAAGCAAGAAGCTGAAAATTCATTGAGTTCGTATTGGGGTGCATTAGAAGGAACAATTGACCCTAGCAAGGTATCAAAGGCGGCAGATAATTCTGTAATTGGAAATGTAGAACAGGTCGCACAACAAATAGCAGAACGCTTCCACTCTGACGATTGCATAATGACTTGGTTTGATTTTTTTAATCATGACAGCCCTAGAGTAATAAGAAACATGGAAGCTTTCATGAAGAAGGTTGTACCTCGTGTTGAGGAATTAACAAAATGAGTCACCCTACAGATATCAAAGAGTTGTACCCAAGTAGTCCTTTAGGAGACACTGAAGGAGATATTCCTACAGGAAGAGACGTAGAATGGGAACCTTTAGTTGATTACAGGAGAAACGGAGTTAGCGAGACAACAATACATGGAGCAGTTGCCTGGTATAGTGGAGGCAAAAACATTCATAGTTTTGGTGGAAATGTTCTCTGTTATGGCCGTTCTATGATGAAGCCATTAATGTTAAAGGTTTTTAGTGAAGAATTATCTGATTTAAATTGGGATCAAAAAGCAATATCAGTAGCGAGTCACAATGGAACTTCTGAGCATGTTAAAGCTGCACAGTCGCTACTTCCACAATCGGATTGGGGATTAATGCAGACACCTTTAGATTTGCCGTTAGTTCAATTTGGCAGACAAGTACGAAGAGCAAGACGCTGGTATTCTAACTCATCAGGTCAACATGCCGCTATTCTTTTGGGTTGTAGAAGGAAAGGTTGGAATAGAGCAGGTTACACCTTACCTAGCCATCCATTTTTCTTTGCTTTTTTAGAAGAGATAAGACACTTTTTGGGTAAAGATTGGAATCCTCAGAGAATTGCACGCGATGGGGATGGATTTCCTACTTTGTCAAATACTGTAAACGAATTGGCTGCATGTTATGCTGGTTTAGCTAAAGAGAAAGATGAAAATTGGATATGGGAAGCAATGGTTACAAATCCAGATTTAGTCGGAGGGTTTAACAGACTAGATACTACAATAATTAAAACATGCAAGGGTAATGTAATCGCAAAAGAAGGTGCAGACGGACTTCTTGGCTTATCTATAATTCATGATGATTATCCCGAAGGATTGGGTGTTGTTGTAAAAATTGCACACGGTTGGAATCCACAAGCTACATGGTATGTTGCAAGAGGAATTTTGGGTGTTTTAGGCATGGAATTAAGAAATCCTTACCCTCTCAGAAGACAAAAAGCATTCCTAGTCCCGGGTGTCGTACCTAAAAAATATTTAGAAAAGTTAAAGGACATTCCAACTTGGGATGAATGGGATCCAGATAATGATCGCTGGTATTTCAATCCTGAAGACTATAAGAGTACAGAATGATTAAGGTTCAAAATTACGTAAATGGTAATTTTGTAAGCACTGAAGAAACTATTGAAGATATTAATCCAGCTACAGGGAAAATTATAGCCAATATTCCACGTTCGAAACCAGATGATGTCCAAAAAGCAGTATTGGCTGCAGACAATGCTCGCGAATATTGGAGTAATTTGAATTTAGAAGATAGAAGAGTTTGGCTAGGAAAGATAGCAGATGCATTAGAATCACGTGCAGAAGAGATTGCTAAACTAGAGTCATTAGATACTGGAAAACCAATTAAGCTTGCAAGGGCGGTGGATGCATCAAGGTCTGTTGCCAATTTCCGTTTTTTTGCAGAATTCAGTAAAGACTTTGTTGGTGAAACGTTTGAGATGGATGATGCAACTAATCACGTAATTTACAAACCTGTGGGAGTGGCAGGTTTGATAACTCCTTGGAATCTTCCCTTATATCTTCTATCGTGGAAAATAGCACCCGCGATTGTTATGGGCAATACAGTAGTCGCAAAACCTTCTGAACTTACGCCGTTAACGGCAAATCTTCTTGCAGAAGTTATACACGAAATAGGCTTGCCGCAGGGTGTTGTTAACATAGTTCATGGTTTAGGACATGAAGCCGGTCAAACAATAGTATCACATCCGAAAGTTAATTTGATTTCTTTTACAGGAGGAACAATTACAGGTAAGAAAGTTGCTGAAACAGCAGCCCCTATGTTCAAAAAATTAAGTTTAGAGTTGGGTGGTAAGAATGCAACAATTGTTTTAGATGATGTAAACATTGATAGAGCTATTCCGGAAATTGCAAGATCGGGTTTTCTTAATCAAGGCCAAGTTTGCTTATGTGGTAGTCGAATTCTAATTTCACATAAAATTTGGGACGAATTTGTAGAAAAATTTGTAACTTACATTAAGAGCATGAAAGTGGGAGACCCCTCATCAGACGATTCCGATTTAGGTGCTTTAGTATCTTTTTCTCATAGAGACAAGGTGGAATCTTACATTCATCTAGCCCAAAGAGAGGGCGGAGAAATATTGTGTGGAGGAAAAATACCGAATTTAGATTCTCCATTTGATAAAGGGGCCTTTTTGGAACCAACAGTAGTATCAAATCTTGATTATCAGAGTAGAACTTCTAATGAGGAAATATTTGGCCCCGTTGTTACTCTGCACCAATTTAAAACAGATGATGAAGCTATTGAAATGGCAAATTGTACAGATTACGGGCTAGCAGGTTCGGTCTGGACTTCAGATTCTACAAGAGGAAAAGAATTAGCTGAAAAGATCGAAACAGGGATGGTTTGGGTCAATACTTGGCTTCATCGAGATTTACGAGTTCCGTTCGGTGGTGTAAAGGATAGTGGTGTTGGAACAGAAGGAGGACGTTGGAGCCTAAGTTTTTTCTCACAGCCTGTAAATATTTGTGTCAAAGAGTAAATAATTTACAGAAATGATATCAAAAGCAAATTTTAAACTATCTTCATTTCGCCTACCGTATCATCTAAGAAACCCACATGCGCAATCAATCTATGCGGGTATTTTTCTTAAAGGAGAGAAGATAAATTATCGTAGAAAAAGGCTGAAAACTCCAGATAACGATTTTTTCGATGTTGATATTGTTGATGGTAAAGGTCCAGCAGTAATAGCGTGTCATGGTTTTGAAGGGAGCTCAAACTCAACTCACATTACTAGATTAATGACTATAATTCAAAGATTAGGTTGGAGCGGCTATGCAATTAATTATCGTTCTTGCTCCGGAGTTATTAATGATACATTTTACACATATAATGCAGGAAAAACTGAAGATTTAGAACAATTAATATGGTACGTACGCAATCAGGACCAAAATCGGCCTATTTTTTTAGTGGGCTATAGTTTTGGAGCTAATATTTTAGCTAATTGCATTTCAAGGCCTAAATCTAATCTGCCAAGAATATTAGCTTCAGCATTAATTTCAGGTAATTATAGAATTGAACCCGGAGTTACAGCTATGGCAAAGGGTTTTTCAAGAGTGTATGAGCAATCTTTTGTATCCTCACTTATAGAGAAATATAAACTTAAGAAAGCAAAATTTCCCGATGAAGTAGATTACGATGCTTTCTTTGAATCTAAGACATTGTATGAATTAGATGAGAAAATAACAGCACCATATTTTAATTTTCCTGACGCCTCAAGTTTCTATGAAGAAATTAGCTCAGCAAAACATTTGACAGAAATAGATCACCCCACTTTCATGTTAAATAGTCTTGATGATCCACTATCGCCTCCAGATTGCTTTCCTTCCGATAAGGAATTATCTTCCCCTTTTCTAAATTTTTTTACAACAGAAAAAGGCGGACATGTAGCTTTTGTTTCCAGAGATACATCCTATTGGCTAGAAAAGCAAATATTACGTTGGTTTTTGTTCAATATCAACTAAGCTAATTGTCTTATAACTGGGTTTAATTGTAGAAACATGTCTAAAGGGGAAATTGTAATGGGAGCCCTAGCACCACATCCTCCGCACCTTGTTTATGCAGAGAACCCACCTCAAAACGAAGCTACCGCAGAAGGTGGATGGGAAGAACTTCGTTGGGGATATGAAAGATTAAGAGATAGTTTATCTGAAAAAGATTACGATGTTATAATAATTCACACACCCCACTGGGCGACATTTGTAGGTACTCATTTCCTAGGAGTTGAGAAATTCAAATCACTATCAGTGGATCCTATATTTCCAAACATATTTAGATATAATTATGACTTAACTGTAGACGTCGAATTGTCTAAGGCCATTCACGACAGTGCCGCAGAAGAAGGCCTATTAGTGAAGATGATGGAAAATCCAGATTTTAGAATAGATTACGGTACTATAACCAGCGGTCATTTAGTCAATCCGAAGTGGGATAAACCAATAGTTTGCATTTCATCAAATCGTTCGAAATTCTATTTTAATTCAGAATTAATGCAAGCTAATATGATAAAATTAGGGAAAGCAACCCGAAGAGCCGTTGAAGCTTCAGGTAAGAAAGCCTTACTACTTTCAAGTAATTCATTATCTCATCGACATTTTACCACAGAGCCTGAAATTCCTGAAGACATGAGTAAGGAGCATATAACTAATCATAATCAATATCTTTGGGATATGAAAATGATAAATCTAATGAAAGAAGGTAAAACTAAAGAATTAATTGATTTGATGCCTGATTTCACTGAGCAAACTGTAGCGGAAACTGAAGCGGGTTGTTTGACTTGGTTAATGAGTGCATTAGATTTTCCAGATTACAAGGCTACAGTACATGCTTATGGAACTGTAATTGGCACTGGCAATGCAATAATCGGTTGGGATCCTAAAAAGGCCAAGATATGAGAGATGATAACGTCTGTAAAGGAATTTTAGTTCCGGGCCTGCCTCATCCACTTCTTTGTCCTGAAAAAAATGAAGGATGGCAAAGAGTTCGTGATGCTTATGAAAAAGCTAGAGTAGAACTTGAAGAAAGTGGAGCTGAAATTTTAGTACTATACAGTACTTTTTGGCCTTCAATTTTAGGTCACCAAATTCAAGCATATCCTGAACCTGAATGGACCTATGTTGACGAAGAATTCCATGACTTGGGCAGTATAGATTATAAATTTCGCATGGATCCGGAATTTGCAGAATTAGCTGTAACTAAGTGTAAAGAGCGTGGCTTACATGCCCGTACAGTTTCTTATTATGGATTTCCAATAGATACTGGCTCAATTGTAGCTCTCAAATTATTAAATCCAGAAAATAAATTACCTGCCATAATTGTATCAAGTAATATGTATGCAAATCGGGCAGAGAGTATAGTTTTAGGCAAATCAGTACGAGATGCTATTGATGCTAGTGGCAAAAAAGCTGCAGTAGTTGTTGTTTCAGCTTTGTCAAATAGGTTGCATACTGTAGAGATAGACCCTAAGGAAGATAGAATTCATTCACTCAAAGATCACGAATGGAATTCAAAATTCCTTGAATATTTAGAAAAAGGAAGGTTAGAGGATGTTTCTCAGTTATCTAGACAATTCCATAACGAAGCAAGAGTTCCAAAAGTTGTAAGTTTTAAACCATTTTGGATTATGGCTTCTATTATGGGTCAAAATAATTTATACGATGGGAATGTTTTAGCTTATGAGCCCATCTGTGGAACAGGTGCAGCAGTTGTAACATTAACCCCAGCAGAAGATACTGCAGGAGATCTCGAGTATGATGAAGATGATCCTGAATTCTATAAAGGAGATAGGGAAGTTTTAGATTTCTATGATCAACCTGGAATGGGCCCATTAGAGGAAAGAGATGGCGATTAATACTGACAAAGCAGCAAAACCAGTGGGAAAATATGTTCACGCTAAAGAAGCTGGAGATTTGGTGTTTCTATCTGGAGTGGGTCCAAGACATCCTGAGACTGACGAAATTCCAGCGGGAATCGAAGACCAAACACATGCAGTTTTTAGTAATGTAAAAGCTATTTTGGAAGCCGCTAATTTGTCTATGTCAAACGTAGTAGATATAATGGTTTTTTTAACGAATATGAAAGATGATTTTTCAAGGTTTAATCAAATTTATGCAGAATATCTTGATGGATTTGAAGTTACTAGAACTACCATTGAAGTAGGCTCTTTACCTACTCCCATTTCAGTAGAATTTAAGGTGGTTGCACAAAAATGAAATTTGTATTTTTTTCTATCACTGAACATCCTTGGGGCAGAGAAATGCTTTGCCAGTTAATAGATTCAGGCTTTGTTCCTTCTTTAATCATTGAGGAGAAATCAGATGGTGGGAATACAGAGAGGGAAAAGTTTGAATTTAGACTTGGCTCCAATCCACTAGCTCCAACTATGAAATCACAAATTGAAAAGCATAATATTCCCTTTGTGCAGGTGCCAATTCACAATGATGAGCATTGCATGGAGCACATTGAAAATGTTGATCCAGACTTGATTGTATTCGGCGGTACTAGAATAATTAGAGGTAAAATATTGGAATACGGTGGAAATAAAGGCGGTGTCTTAAACTCACATCCAGGATTGTTGCCTGAATGCAGAGGTTCAGCATCTCCAGCTTGGAGCGTTCATGAAGGAATAAAAATAGGTAGCAGTTGTCATTTCTGCTCTACAGACATTGATGCAGGAGATTTAGTTGGGAAGAGAGAAATAGAAGTTAAAAGAGGAGATGATTATCATGATTTATGCTACAAAACTTCAGTCGTGGCTTCAAATTTAATGGTGGAAGCTGTTAGAGCTTTTTCAGATAATAAATTAGATGACCTACGAATGCCTCAAGGTGAAAGCCCTAATCCAGTTTTCAGATATGATTCAGAAGTTGAAAAGAAAGCCATACTGATGCTTGAAAATCAAGAATACGAGCACTACGTAGACTGAATAAATTTTATTTATGGGGTTAAAATCGTAATATATGGCATTTTTACGTCTATTTGGTTTATACTTTCTGCTAACGTTGCTAATGATGATAGTAGGATTTATTGCAGCAGGCTCATCTTACGGCATAGTTATTTTCTCAATAATAGCAATTGCAATTAATTTATTTTCATATTTTTTCAGTGATTCTATTGTTTTGAGAGCATATGGGGCTAAAGTAATTGAAAGAAACGATAATCCAAGGCTTTTTGGCATTGTTAAAAAAATATCAGATTTAAACGGTTTGCCGATGCCAAGAGTAGCAATTGTTCCTTCAGCTACACCTAATGCGTTTGCAACAGGTAGAAATCCTAAAAATGCAGTTGTTGCGGCTACCACAGGGATAATGTCAGTTCTTGATGACAATGAGTTAGAAGGTGTAATGGCTCATGAAATGGCTCATGTAAAAAATAGAGATACATTAGTTATGTGTGTTGCAGCTACAATTGCAGGTTTCATATCTTTTGCAGCTAGAATGATGTGGTGGAACAGTATGTTCGGTGGACGAAACCGAAATGTTCACCCAGGGATTATGATTCTAGTAGCCATAACTGCACCCTTGGCCGCATTTTTACTTCAGATGGCAGTATCTCGTTCAAGAGAATACCACGCTGATGCGACTGCAGCTAAATTGACTAACAAACCATGGGCTTTGATTAGCGCATTGAAGAAATTAGAAAGGGGAAATATTAGAGCGCCATTGGATTGCGGTTCGCCAAGTAATGCAGCAATGTGCATTGTAAATCCATTAAGAGGTGGAGAATTTTTCATCAACATGTTCTCAACACACCCTCCAATGGAAAAGAGAATTGAAGAATTGGAAAAATTGTGAAACAAGCATCTTTGATTATAATTGGAGATGAAATTCTTTCAGGACGTACAGAAGATAAAAATTTAGCATATTTGGCTAAGTGGCTAGGTAAATTAGGTATTTCTTTATCTGAGGTTAGAGTTGTTTTAGACGACGAGGGGGCTATTATTGGTGCATTAAATTCCTTAAGAAAAAAATATGATTATGTCTTCACAACTGGAGGTATAGGTCCAACACATGATGACATTACAACAGAATGTGTTGCTAAGGCATTTGGCGTTGAAGCTAAAATTGATGATGATGCATTAGAAAAGATGAAGGAATTTCTTGACGGCAAGGAATTAACGGAACCACTACTCAAGATGCTTCGTATTCCCGTGGGAGGTGAATTAATTTACAGTCCAGTTACTAAGGCACCTGGTTACAAGATAGGTAATGTTTTTGTTATGGCAGGTATTCCAAAAATAATGCAAGGAATGTTAGAGGGAATGTATGATTATCTTGAGGCTGGAGATGTAGTTAACTCTAGATCACATGATATTATGGTTGGAGAAAGTTTTTTTGCAGAAGAATTAACTATAATTCAAGAGCAATTTTCAAATGTGTCTGTCGGTAGTTATCCCTTCTCTAGAGATGGAGTTTACGGTGCTACTATAGTTTTGAGATCGTCTAACGATAGTGATCTCAATTCTTGTGAAAGACTTGTACTAGAGTTAATTAGTAAATTCTAATTTATTCTTCTTCTGACTCGTCATCAGTTGTAGCCATTTTTACCTTTGGTTCAACATCATCGTTTTCGAGCTTTTCTTTTGGCTCCGGAATCTTATTTTCATGTTCATTAGAATGCTCAGTTAATCCAGCTTGTCTAGCCCAGAGAACTAAAATACTTGGTAGAACCCAAACAGAAGACAAGAATGAAAACAAAATTGTTAAAGCAGTAATTGTACCGAATTGCTGCATTGGAACTAATATCGATTGAGATAAAACTCCGAAAGATAAAACAGTAGTCATTGCAGCACCAAATAGTGAGAAACCAGTATTTTTCACAGTATTATTGACTGCCTTTTCTAAGGAATGGTGTTCTTCTAACTCTTCTATGAATCTATGTGAAATATGTATTGCATAAGTAACACCCAAGCCAATAGTTAAAGCCCCAATAAGCGTAGTCATCACGTTGAGAGTATATCCAATAACTACCATTGTTCCGAGAATCCATGTAAGAACTAATAAAACTGGAATAATGGTTAGAATGCCTAGTAGAGGTTGACCATCGTTAAACCAGAAAACTGCTGTCAAAACTAAAGATGACAATGCAATAGTATACAAAATCGATTGAATCATAGTTGCAGTTATTGTGTCCATAACTACAACAAATATTGGAGGTTGACCAGTAGCAACTACCTTAATTTTACTACTAGTTTCTATATCCTCAAGAGGTTTAATGTCTTTATTTAATTCATCACTTACCTCAACATAAAATACATTCTTAGATTTGGTTGTAAGCATTATGTACGAAACAGTATATTCTCCAGTCTCTTCATCGTAGTAAATGAAATTTTTAATCATGGAAGGTTGATTTACACCTTCTCCTACGAATACCCAATCTAATAATTCCTTTACATCTGCATCGGTATCTGGTACTCCATCATTGTCTGTATCTTTTGAATTAAACATTTCAGCAAAAGTTGAATTATAGAAATATCCGGATTCACTTGAAGCTAGATTTCTCATACCATTTAACGCTGAAAATATGTTATTTGGATCCCCAGAAACATAAGTATCGTCGATCAAAAGTTGTTCTTGCGTACTATCAATAGCTTGGAAAACTTGATTAGTAGCTAAATTTTCGCCACTAATGTAAATGAATGATACTTCACCAGCCGAAGCTCCAAAATTATCTTGGTAGTAGTTAAATTGTTTTACAACTTCTACTTCTTGTGGCAAGAAGTCTTCAGCATTGAATTCAGATGAAATTTGGCTTCCACCATACCCTGCAATAAGTGTTAAAACTACAAAAAATGCAAGTGTTTTTTCAGGATACTTCAGAGCCAAAACAGATCCAATACTCATAAATTTATCGGATATTGCATCACTTTCGCTCCCCATTTTTTTAGCTTTAATAATATCAATATTTGTTTGAGAAAGAACATTTTTACCTTTGCTTTCGTAGTACCTATCAATAGCTATTCTACAGGCAGGAAGGAAAGTTACAAAGATAATAAATGCAGATAAAATACCTAATCCAGTTTGTATACCAAATTCTTTAATTGGTACTATTTCAGAGGATAGATTTGAAAAGAAACCAATCATGGTTGTAATTGTAGCAAATAATAAAGCAGAACCAACAGAAATAATTGCAGTCTTATTGGCCTTGTCAATATCGCCATTTTCAACAACACCTTCTCTGTATCTCATAGTAAGGTGGATTCCATAATCTACGCCTAATCCAATCAAAAGTATAGGTATTATAGTTAAGAAAAAACTAGGTTCAAAATCAAGTATAACTCCAAAAGCAAAGGTCCAAATTATGGAAATGAATAGAGCTACCAGAGTCAGTAGCATATCAATTCCAGATCTGAAAGTTAAATATAATACTAGTAATATGAAACCTAAAACAAATGGCATTAGTCTGCTTCCAATATCTTCTTCAAATTGAGAGTTAATTTCAGCATCCATTGCGCCTTGACCCAGAGAATATGCACTTGTGTCAGTGAATATGTTCTCACGATAGTCCATTGAAATAGTGCCCATTACGTTTTCTACCTTAGCAACTCTTTCTAGAGCTTGAACTGAGTTTTCACCTTCACGGTTACTGTTGTCCAGCTTCAGCGTAATTATTGTAGATTTGGCAGTTGTAGAGTTTTCATCAAATTCTCCAAGTAATGGGATAATTGCAGCTCCTGCATAAGGGTCTTCAATTGCATTTTGTAGTGCAGATTTAATTTCCTGATCACTTTTGCCCTCGTAAAGAGATTTTAATTCAGATAAATTAGCACTACTGACATTGAATTGTGAAGCTAATGAGTTTGGTAAGGAAATAATACTGTTTGCCTTTGTTTGCTGGTCGGTTAAACTGTTAGAAATATCTTCGTCCTCAGTGAATGCTATCTGAAGTTCTAATATATCGACAAATGTTGATGAGGATATTACATCATCAGATTTTATTAGCGTTACAACGGAGTATTCAGTATTGAACTTTTCACCAATATCGGTCATAGCGTCAACAACTTCATTTTCAGGTATGAATCCAGACTGACTTGGGTCTCCAGCCTCAGGTGCTGTGACTAAAATAGTAAACATGATTGCAGTTACAATCATTATAGCTCCAATTACTACAGAAGGGTTACGATTTACTTGTTTAGCAAGGATATCTAGTTGTTCCATATTGTGCCTTTGACAAAATAGTTTAAATAATTACTGACAGATATTTAAAGGAAGATTAAAATTTAGTATTTTTTAAAACATTTATATACTAAAAATCATCTTTCTATGGACCGGACCAAATTTCCAAGGTTCATATTTCTTAACCTAATCCATGAGGGAATTGTTGCAGATACACTTAAGAGAATAACACATACAATCATTACAATAGGTAATCCGCTTGGAAAATAAGTTGGAACATAGTAAATCTCATACGTAAATGTTTGTAACAACCATACAGCTATAGGGTAACCTATTATAATTCCTGTAACTCCTGCGATAGTTCCCATCACAAAATTCTCGGCTGATGTGGCCTTACTCAGAATAACGTCACTAGTTCCTAAGGTCTTTAGTGTTGCCATCTCCCTTTCTCTTTCCAGCATATTTATTGTAGCAGTGTTAGCAATAATTAAAAATGCCATTACAGCTGCTAAACCATAATATAAATTGATAAAAAATGTAAACAGTTCCATTAACTTATCAACCTGACCTTTTAGGTCATCTTTAGCAATAACTGCAACCATGTAGTCAGGAGATTCGTTGTTTAGTCTTGTAGCATCTCCAGTTAGATATACTCCACTAATTGGATTCATTGGCAAGTCAGGTAATTTTTCAATTTCGGTTTCGTTAAGAACTGAAGAGTTAACAGCTAAAGATTTTATCTCATCTTCCCACTCGTGTAGCCATATCTGTAGACCTTCAAGGCTCATGAAACCTCCACCAAGAATCTGTGTGTGAATAGCAGCTACTGTTAAGTTCTTTTTTTGGCCTAATAACGAAGCTTCAAAAATATCATTTACCTCTAAATCGTTCCTCATAGCAAACAAAGAATCTATAATTATTTCGTTATTAGTTGTAAATTGATTAAATTCATTTTCAGTTGGTAAACTAAAAACATTGCCATAGTTAGATCCAATTACAACAATACGTTCATTAAATGCTCCAATTTCCCAAGATAAAACAGGGTCTGCGCTACTAATGTAATCTCTACTTTCCAATTCGTCAATTGTCACATTTTGTTCTTGGAATGAGTCGAAAACTGCAGTTCCATCCCAGCCTGGAAGATCAAAGCTAGTTTCCACCGCATTTTCTGTACTTGATAGTATAACGCCCAATGCAAACGGCGTTACTAAGGCAAGGGAAAGGCCAACAGTAGTTAGCATGGTTCTTGTTCTGTTCCTTGAAAAGTTTCTAAATGCCAATCTTAAAGATAATGATAGTTTCGAGCTTATTTCCGTAATCTTTGAATCTTTAAAACTAGGAATATCTGGAGACATAGAATCAGTTATTGCAATGTTAGCAGCTTTTCTAACTGGCAAAATTATGAATACTAAACTTGATATCATACTCAAAGCAATTCCAAATAGTACTAATCTTGGAGATAAACCATAAACGATTCCAGGTATTTCGGTAGCTAAAGAATATTGGTACGTTATATATACAGAAATTCCAAATCCAGCAATAATTCCGCCTATAGAACCGATAGCACCAATGAAGATTCCATACCAGGTATAGAAAGACATAACTTCATTAGATGTCATTCCAGCAGCTCTCATTACGCCTATTTGTTTCTTCTGAGATTGTATTATTCTGTACAGGTTTAGAGAGATTGTGCAACCTGCAATTATTAGCCAAATACCAGCAAGTTTTGGTGTTACCTGTTTGACACCTTTTTGATCATTATTTAGAATCATATAAGATTCCATATTTTCCTTTTCATATGAAGAAATAATTACATTTTCTAGAGGAGTTCCACTAAATAATTCATCAACGTTACTGTCTGATTTGATACTAACTTGATTAATCATTCCGTCGAATCCAGTTACATTTTGCAATATTGGTAAATTTACAAACATTACTCCAATTGTCGATTGCCTAGGTACAAAAACACCCTGATTTCCAGTGATAAGGAAATATTCAGCAGATACTGCGACTCCAACAACTTCTACAGTTACATTTATGGTTTCAAACTCAATCGCTTCTTGATCGATTTTAACAATACTTAGATTAAAGGTATCACCTAATCCATAACCGTGATATTTTTCAAACCTCGATTCAACTACAACAGGAATATTTCCAGACTCGGCATTAGTCGCTAAATTTCCACCTTCAGTAATTCTCAATTTGTTTATTTTTTGCTCATCAGGTAGCCCTAAGATTTCAATAATTATAGGTCCATTTTCACCTTCAGATTTACCATAAAGATGCAGTCTGGGCTGCATTACGTCTATTTGAGGTAAAATTTCATTGATACTATTATCATCATTTTGCTTGCTATACTCAATCAATTCCTCAGGAGTAGGTATTGGTATTGGTTGTAAATTTATCCATGAATCTCCTAGATTCATTTCGTCATATTGCGAGTCTACAGTTTCTTTGATGTTGTCTGAAACCTGAAAGAATGTAATAAATCCTCCAATTCCCATTGAAATAATAATAATGGAGACTGCGATTTTTGGTAATTCAGAGTATAGATCTCGTTGAAATTTTTTGAATATGATGCTCATTTAATTTTAATTAGTTTCCCTTCATTTAACTCATAAGCCTTGTCTGCAATTTCAAGATAATCGTTGTCATGTGTTGCAATAATAATAGTTGCATCATTCGATATTTCTTTGAAAAGATTTCTTACAGATTGTGAATTATTTTTATCTAGATTTCCAGTCGGTTCATCGGCTACAATAAGTGCTGGGGTTTTTGCCATAGCTCTTGCTATCGCAACTCGTTGCTGTTCTCCACCAGAAAGTTGGGCTGGAAAACGCTGTGATTTATCCTCAAGACCTACCTTCTCTAAAATTATTTTTGCATAGTCCAATTCTTCTCCTTTTAGTTCTAATCCTAATGAAGCATTTTCCATAACTGTTAGGTTTGGTAATAAATTATAAAATTGGAATATATATCCTACTGAATCTCTTCTGTATTCAGTTAATTCCAAATCAGTCATCTCAGACAGATTTTTTCCAAGTACCAATATTTCGCCACTATTCGCAGTATCTATCCCTGCAATCAAATTCAAAAGTGTTGTTTTTCCGCTTCCGGAAGGGCCGAGTAAAACAATCAATTCGCCTTTTGCAATGTCCAGATCAATTCCTGTGAGTACGCTGGTGGTACCGTACGATTTTACGACTCCAGACAGAGCTACTAACTTTTCCATGATTAACTGTAGAATATGGTATAATAAATGAATTATCTAATGCCTACAGCTAAGTTAGATTTCCTATATTCTCTACGACACTTTTCAATTCAGTTATACTCTTTGCAATAGAACGATTAACTTTCAAAATATCATCACGTTCTTTCTGAAGTTTTTTTGCTTGTATAAATAATCCTTCCATAAGGGCCCTTATTGTATTTCCAGTCTCGTCACAGGAAGGGCAAAAGTCAAATAATTCTTTATCTGTTTTGAATACTTCACGCCTAACATAGTCTTCAAGTGTTGTTAGTTCCATACTTTCTCAAAGGTCGGAGTTTAATACTTCTTTGCTTCTATATTTTTAAGTATATGATTGTATTACTTAATTTCAGTGGAAGAGCCAATCTTTTTAGCTAAAAAAAATGCACATGAGAGAGATTCTCATATCTCATTTGAAGAAGGTCCTCACATATACACAATAGATGGAGATTCAGACTATATGTCTGTTACATCTTGGAATAGTACACATTTTCCTAAATTTGATTCTGACTCAGTCATAACCAAGATGATGGCTTCTCCTCGCTGGCCTAATAGTCCTTATTTCGGAATGACTAGAGAAGAAATAAAAATGAAGTGGAAAAATGATGGTATTGTAGCTTCAGATGCAGGTACTAAAATGCATTACAACATTGAATGTTTTTATAATGAAATGGATGTTGAAGACGATGGGAGTCTCGAGTGGAAATATTTTAAAGAATTTAATGATTCACTAGAGAGAAAGCTAATTCCATATAGAACGGAATGGATGATTTGGGATAGAGAGCTCCGGCTTGCAGGATCAGTAGATATGCTTTTTGAAAATCCAGATGGTACTTTGCAAATTTATGACTGGAAAAGATCAAAAAAAGTGGTCAAAGAGAATAGATGGGCCTCTGCAATTGTAGACTGTATTTCCCATCTACCAGACGCTAATTTTTGGAAATATTCATTGCAATTAAACACTTACAAATGGATTTTAGAAAAAAATTATGGTAAAAAAGTTAGCAACATGTTTTTGGTTTGGCTTCATCCTGATAATCCTGGTAATTCTTATTTGAGATATGAAGTAGATTCTTTACCAAAAGAAATGGAAGATTTGATCGCATTAAGATTAAGGCACACAAATTCAGGTGAAACTTCAAATCCTTTCATTGACACATCAACGATGACTTCAGTTGAAGCATCAGAGACAGTTGATAAATTAGTAGAACTTAAGGACAAAAAGAAAGAATTAATTTCAGATATGGATGCAATGCTTGACACTCTTGAAAATAAATTAGTTAATTATTCTAAAGAATCGGGCCACAATTCAATAAGTGGCAAGGATTACAAAGTAACATTTAGAGAAGATTCGAATTTTAAAATGCCCGAAAAGAAAGATTTAAGAAGATATGAGTTAGAAACTACACTTAAAGAGCTAGAATTATGGTCTCAAATTCAAGAAATGTCTGCATTTAGACTTAAATCGTTGTTGAAATCAGATGATTTATCTCCAGAGCATAAATTATCAATTTTAGAGTATATGGATGAAGAAACAAAAACTAAACTTAGTTTGAAGAAGTTGTAATTAATATATTTTACTAAAAAACCATCTTCCTATTCCATCGGCGTCATCCGAGGTCTGAAAATCACTAATGTAAGCAGGATACGTTGCATTATATGTTTTTTTCGAAGAAGGCTCAGGCTTGTCTATTATCTCCATATTTTTAACATAATATAATTTTGCAGCTTCAGCTAATATCTTGGGAATAATCATTAGTGTGCGAATAGGGTATCTCATGACCAGTTTGATTAAATTATATTTAGTTATTTTTTTACTATTCCCAGATATTCTTGCATAGAAAAAATTTTCTTTATCTTTTGAAACATTTATTCTTACATCAAGTTTTTCTTTTAATTTAGAAAAATGGAAGTTATAATCGCCTTCGACTTTATTAAAGGGTGAAACGTGAAATTCTTTCGGAACTAAGTACTCAGTTCCAACTTTAGATTTTCTTCCTTTATTCAGAATATATAGATGACCTTCACCAAAAGTATTGTGAACTTCAGCGACGTGATAAACAATATTATTTTCAGAATCTAAGCAGTAGTAAAATATTACAGGATTAAATGTATGCTTAAAGACTCTTAATGTAGTTATCATTTTTACTGTAGAATATTCTTCTTTGTGTCCAAATTTGATTAACCATTTCTTTAGCTTTTGCTTTATGCTTCCGTCACCAGATCCTAAGTGGTCGGAATCGTACAAAGTAAATACAGATCCTCTGTTATATCCAAAAAACCTTATTTCCTTGTCTAATAAATCCAGTTCATCTAAGTCTATTACAAAAGTATAGATTGGGAAAGAAAAGTTATGTTTTACAGGTTTTGTTCTCGCATGAGTTATCGCACCTTCATATATTCTAGATTTAAGATTCACAATACACAGCCTAATTTTTCTGCAACTCTTACGGCGGAAAGCACTGCATCCTCGTGAAATCCATATCTGCAATAGCTGCCGCAAAAGTACAAATTATTTGAACCGTTTATCTTTATTATATCTTCTTGAGTAGATAGTGATTGGTGAGTATATTTTGGATGTGTATACTCAGTTTCATAGATTATTTTATTTTTGGGTATATCCCTATTAGGATTGAGAGTTACAAGATAATCGTTTTTAGTGTTTAAGCCTTGAAGTCGGTTCATGTAATAG
>MIZB01000064.1_pt1 | contig 33474 bp, 26 predicted proteins | sample 888171 | NCBI WGS metagenome assembly MIZB01 (sample SAMN05440186, study PRJNA335308) | marine metagenome | isolation source: marine water
CTATTAATGATTCTTTTATGTTTCTTGGTTCGCCATCTTCATCATTCAAATTACCAACTTCTGAAACACCAACAAATGTAGAGATACTGTCAAACATATCAGTAAAAAGGAAAGCGAACATTGCTGGAAGTACTGCGAATTTTAGAGATTCGACTATAGGTACACCTACAGTTACGCTGGTATCTACTCCATCTACTGCATAGGTGTAGTCTTGGTTTGAGAATATAGCAAAGACCAAACTGAAATCAGGAGCTTCGTACATACTGTCTGGAACTGTAACCATTTCAGCACCACCAAGAACTCTTCCATACATGAAAGCATAAGCAGTAGTTCCTAGTATTCCAATGCTTAATGCACCAGTTACTTTTCTACTAATTAAACCTGCAGTAAGTATTAATCCGAATAAGAAAACCATCATGCTCTGATCATATGCTAACAGTCTCTCAGTTAGAGTTCCATCATCTGGAAACATGTTTCCTAGAGAAAGAATAGTACCTGCATCACCTACTACAAAGTCAGTATGATCTGCGAAACCGAGTAAGGCTAAGAAAAGACCTATGCCAATAGCCACACCATATCTAAGTTCAGTTGGTATTGCTTTAACGATTTCAGTACGTATATTAAATACAGATAATAAAATGAATATAACTCCAGACCAAAAAATAGCACCTAGTGCAATGTAAGGATTAATATTCATACCCCAAGGTGCACAGACAGTATATGCAAAAAATGCATTAAGTCCCATGCCTGGAGCTAAGATGATAGGATTTTTAGCATAAATTCCCATTGCAATACTACTAAAGGCACTTACAAAGACAGTTGCAGTTACCAACGCGTTGCCCTTATCATTCATTCCGTGGAAGCCAAAAGCTTCACCAAGAATAGCAGGATTAACAAATATAATATAAGCTGTTGCGAGGAATGAAGCCAAACCTGCAGTCAACTCAGTGTTAACATTTGTTTTATTTCCACTTAAATCAAACATGTCTTCCAACATGTCATCTGCACCCCCGCCACCAGAAGCCATAGGCGCTTCTTCTGTAGGGGTGTCACTACCATTATTTTCTGTGTCGTCGTCACTCATAGGTTTACACCTAAGATACATTTACTGAAGATTTCTTTTTAAATGTACCGGATGATTTAAGAGTGCTTAATTTCTTAAATTAGGTTATGTTATTTTGGAATAATCTGCTTGTTTAAAAACAGTTATATTTTCATTTTCTAATTCTTCCTTGATTTGTCTATATGTCGATTTCTTCATTGCTTTTTTGTGAAAGTAAACACCTTCAGCATTGCTTGCCTCAATTGCATTTCTTAAGACTTTAGTATTTACAAATGGAACTCCATAATTTGCAATCATATGTCCAAAGTTTACCTTATGCGTTAAAGCAGCCTCAGTAAATCTTGGAGTATAGTGACCACCTCCAACTCCTATCACATTATTTCCATCAATATATTTTACTTCTAGAAGTGATTTAATCAGGGATTGAGCAGGTAGTTCGTCTTCCCATTCATTTTCAGTAGATCCAATTTCTAGAAAAATAGTAGGCGTATTAAGTAATGGGCCATGATGTGTAGCTTCAAAGCATACATCAAATCCTTCAAGTTGATTCTTCTTAATTTCCCTTAAAAGGCTGGTCATTATTTTTGGTGAGGTAGGTGTAATCTTCCCTTCTTCACCACCATATTCCGCTTTACCCCAATTTCCAATAGGATGAACAGTTAGGCTAGGCTTTCCACTTGCAGCTTTATGTCTAGATAAAAAAATAATATTATTTATTTTAGTATTATTTTCTTTTTCAAATATTTCATCAATTCGTTCAGCATGAATGTGTATCTGATTTATACAAACCAAGTATGTCCCTTTTATGCAAAAGTCACCACATGTTTCAGTAAGTTTCCACATGTGGTTTCCGTCAAAGTTACCACATTTTTCCCATGGTGACATTTCGAGTAATCTATCTCTCAAATTAATTGAGGCTGAATCTGCTTTAGAGGCTATAATTAAATTCATAGACCTTCAACAAGTCCAACCTTAACATTTCTTTCTTTAGCCACTTGCTTTGCTTTTGAATATCCTGCGTCAACATGCCTCATTACACCAGTACCCGGGTCTGTTGTTAGCACTCTACCAAGCCGCTCGTCAGCTTCAGTGGTTCCGTCAGCAACAACAACCATTCCAGAATGGAGAGAGTATCCCATTCCAACTCCACCACCATGATGAAAGCTCACCCATGATGCACCTGAAGCTGTGTTTAGTAATGCGTTAAGAATTGGCCAGTCAGCGACAGCATCACTACCATCTTTCATAGCTTCGGTTTCTCTATTAGGTGAAGCTACAGATCCCGAATCAAGGTGGTCTCTTCCTATTACCAATGGCGCTTTTACCTTTCCAGACTTTACTAATTCATTGAATGCAAGTCCTGCCTTTTTTCTTTCTCCATAGCCAAGCCAGCAAATTCTGGCAGGTAATCCTTGGAAACTAATTCTCTTTTGAGCCATTTTAATCCACTTTGCCAGAGCCTTATCTTTAGGAAATAATTTTAGCATGACTTTATCAGTTTCTAATATGTCATTTGGGTCTCCAGACAATGCAGCCCATCGGAATGGCCCTTTACCTTCACAAAAGAGTGGTCTGATGTAAGCAGGAACGAATCCAGGAAAGTCAAATGCATTTTTAACTCCAGCTTCTTTAGCTCTTTCTCTTAAATTATTTCCATAATCAAATGTATTCGCACCTCTTTCCTTCAATTCTAGCATGTGTTTAACGTGAGTTCCCATACTTTTGTAGCTTAATGAAATATATTCATCAGGATTTTTTTCACGTAATTTGTCTGCATCTGAGTTTGTCAATCCATGTGGTATGTATCCTACTAGAGGGTCATGTGCTGAAGTTTGATCAGTTAATAAATCAGGCGTTATATTTCTTTCAATAAGTCGACTTAGTAAATCAATGATATTGGCCTTGACTGCCATAGATTTAGCAATTTTATTTTTCTTCCAAGATATTACAGTATCAATAGCGTAGTCAATATCATTAGTCATTTCATCGCAATACTTTGTATCTAATCGTTTTTGAATTCGTTCTTCATCCATTTCAGCAGCGAGGAAAGTTCCTCCATTCATCGTTGCAGCTAGTGGTTGTGCACCACCCATTCCTCCTAGCCCTCCTGTAACGACAAGTTTACCTTCTAAAGTTCCTTTGAAATGTTGTCTAGCAGCTTCAGCAAAAGTTTCGAAGGTTCCTTGAAGTATTCCTTGAGATCCAATGTATATCCATGAACCTGCAGTCATCTGACCATACATCATCAGACCTTCTTTTTCGAGTTTATCAAAATGCTCCCAATTAGCCCAATTACCGACTAAGTTCGAATTTGCAATTAATACTCGTGGTGCATCTGTATGAGTTTTGAAAATGCCGACTGGCTTACCACTCTGAACTAGTAAAGTTTCATCATTTTCTAAACTTTGTAAAGACTTAACAATTGCATCATAGCATTCAGTATTTCTAGCGGCTTTACCTCTCCCTCCATAGACTATTAAATCTTCAGGCCTTTCGGCTACTTCAGGATCTAAATTATTCATCAGCATTCGAAGAGCAGCTTCTTGCAGCCACCCTTTACAGCTCATTTTGGTTCCATGTGGGGCTTTCACCATAACATATAGTATAACCCCCTCTAAATTAAATATATTTCTACGAATATTTTAAAAGAACCCAGTTATATTACTTGTAGCTGCTCCCGGCGGGCCCCCTCCCACCTCCCAACCTGTCGGTTGAGCGGCACATTTTTAAATTCATTATTTACGGGGTGAATATGTTAAATCATCACACATATACAAATTTTATACGTTGTTCATGTGGATATGTAGGTGAGTCAATAGAGGCTAGACAACATAGAGAATGCCCACAGTGCCATTCTGTAGTTGAAGCCTGCTGTGAAGGGAATAATTGTAATTAGTTTGTTTTTCCCGTAATTTTTCTCCAAATCCATTTCAGTGGGTCATAATATTCATCAACAACTCTTTCTTTCATAGGTATAATTGCATTATCTGTAATTGCTATGTTTTCAGGGCAAACTTCAGTACAGCATTTTGTGATATTACACAAGCCAATTCCATTCTCATTTTTTATAGTTTCTAAGCGATTACCTTGATCTAATGGATGCATTTCTAGCATAGCATTTCTTACCAAAAAGCGAGGTCCGGCATATTCGGCTTTCATATCACTGTCTCTCAAAACATGGCATACGTCTTGACAGAGAAAGCATTCTATGCACTTTCTAAATTCTTGAACTCGATCAACATCCTCTTGTAGCATCCGAGGATCGTCAGTTTCAGGAGGCTGGTAAGGAAGTATCTTTTTATTTACCTCATAATTCCAAGAAACATCAGTTACAAGATCTTTAACCACGGGAAAAGTCTTCATTGGTTTAATTACCAGTGGTTCAGAAGGATCATAATCTGACATTCTAGTCATACACATTAGTTTGGGTTCACCATTTACTTCAGCAGAACATGAACCACATTTTCCAGCCTTACAATTCCATCTAACTGCCAAATCAGGTGCATCATTTGCTTGAATATGATGAATTGCATCAAGTACAACCATTCCAGGTCCACTTTCCATTTCAAATTCATGCATGAAATAATCTTCTTTTTCGCCTCTTTGGATTATAATTTTTCGATTCATATAGCCTCCTTCATTACAAAATTTTGCAAATCATCAGGCATGATTTTCTTATCCGATTTAACTATATTAATTCCGTCAGGACCTTTCCTAATAATTATGTTGAGCATTCCCAATTCCTCGTCATATTCAGGATAATCTAATCTTGTATGTCCACCTCTACTTTCACGTCTTTCTCTGGCAGCCTCTGCAACAGCCAAAGAGGTAATAATCATATTTTCCATATCTAAGCAAAGGTGCCAACTTGGATTGTATGCCCTACCTCCTGTAGCTTTAGCATTCTTGACTCTTTTACTTAGTTCGGTTAATTTTTCAATACCTTCGTTTAAGGATTCCTCCTCTCTTACAATTCCAGCATGCATTTCCATAATGTCTTGCAATTCTTGATGTAAATGGTAGGGGTTTTCAGTTTTATCCTTTGAAAAAGATTCTAAAATTTGTTCTGCAGCTTCTTTTAATTTACCTTTACTAAATGAGAGTTCTTCTGTTTTAAGTGCGAAATTAGCAGCAGCTCTACCTGAAATATTACCAAAAACGAGAAGATCGGATAATGAATTTCCTCCCAAGCGATTAGCACCGTGAAGGCCAGCGGCAGCTTCACCTGCAGCATACATTCCTTTCAAGCTGGATGCACCAGTCTCAGCATTGACACTTATTCCCCCCATCATGTAGTGTGTGGTTGGACCAACTTCCATCGGTTCTTCAGTAATGTCTAAATCACCAAGTTCTTTAAATTGGTGATACATAGAAGGTAATTTTTTCTTAATATAATCTGCTTCTCTTCGATTAGCTATGTCTAGGAATGCACCGCCATGTGGACTTCCTCTTCCTTCCTTAACTTCTTTCATAATTGCCTTGGCAACCACATCTCTTGTTAGTAGTTCAGGAGGTCTCATTGCACCTTCTATTCCATTTAACCAATCATTTGCTTCTTTTTCATCTTTTGCAGTTTCAGCTGCAAATGCTTCGGGAATATAATTGAACATAAACCGTTCTCCTTTATTATTCAAAAGTATACCACCTTCACCCCTCACACCTTCAGTTACTAAAGTTCCCTTTACACTTGGAGGCCATACCATTCCAGTAGGGTGAAATTGTATGAATTCCATGTCTTGTAAATCAGCACCTGCCAAATATGCTAGTGAATGTCCATCACCAGTATATTCCCATGAATTTGATGTAACTCTGTAAGCTTTTCCAATCCCTCCAGTGGCTACAACTATTGCTTTAGCATGTATTGCAACAAGATTTCCATTATTACGATAATATGCTAGAGCCCCAACGGCTTGTTCTTTCTCCGTGATAATCTTTGCTACAGTACATTCCATAAAAATATCTATATTTTCTTGGTGTATTACTTTATCTTGTACAGTTCTTATGATTTCTAATCCAGTTCTATCACCAACATGTGCTAATCTAGGATATCTATGCCCACCAAAGTTTCTTTGATTAATTTTTCCGTCTTTTGTTCTATCAAATACAGCACCCCATTTTTCTAATTCTAATATTCTTTCAGGTGCCTGTTCAGCATGTATTTTCGCCATTTTCCAGTTATTAAGATGTTTTCCACCTTTTATGGTGTCTCTAAAATGAACTTTCCAATTATCACGTTCATCAGCATTTCCTAGTGCAGCTGCAGCACCCCCTTCAGCCATTACTGTGTGAGCTTTGCCAAGTAGAGATTTAGATACAAGACACACACTTGCCCCTTCATCGGATGCAGCTATTGCAGCACGCATTCCTGCAGCGCCTGCGCCGATGATAAGTACATCATATTTTTTTTCTTCAATGTCGCTCATTAGATCACCCATTGGAATATTTCCTCATTTCCTAGTAATCCTAAATAGATTCGAATGTAGAAGTCTGCAACCATAATAGTAACTAGTGAAATCCAGAAATAAAGTCCATGATTTTGATTAAGATAATTTATCCAAGAATTTCCAGTCCTCTTAACATAATTTGTACATGAAATACAATCTACATTTCCTCCAATTAAATTTCTTAATGAGTGACATGAAGACACATATAATGTTAAGAATAAAGCATCTACAGTTAGTATAAAGCTTCCAAACCCGAAACCAATTCCATCACCAAAGAAGTAAGACTCAAACGCATGGTACCAGTGAAGTATTGCTAAAATTATTGCTAAATACAAGAAATACCTATGAGAGTTCATGACTATGAAAGGTAGTGCATTTTCTCCATTATATGATTTGATTGGTTTGTCAACAGCACAGCCTGCAGGATTTGCTAGTAAAGATCTGTAGAAGACTCTTCTTCCATAGTAACAAGTTCCTCGAAAACCTAGAGGGGCCCATATGAATAGAAGAGTTGCAGGTAGTGGCCAGAAATCTAGGATACCAGAAGGTATCGCATTAGGTCCTGGAGAAGAAATAGGGCTTACGTAATGAGCTCCATTCTCATTATAGTAAATGAAATCACTTTCATAGTTACCAATAACTCCATGCTCAATTAGTAGCACAGTTATAGTGTATATACCGAACAAGATTAGTATGGACCCCATGATTAATGGCTGAATCCACCATTTATCTGTCCGAAATGTTGCGAAAAACCCTTTTTTCTCCACAGGAACAAAGCAGGGCGGTATGTCTAGTGCGTCAGTACTCAATAATTGTTATTGGCGAATGGGTATTTTTAATATATCATCAAAATACCAATAAACTATTTTATGTACTTCATATATTATTGTTTATATGAAATTACCTTTCATGATATCTTTAATGTTTGTGACTTTGTCTTTCATGGGCTGTCTTGGACCTGAGGATAACCGAACAGTTATTGAGGATGAAAACATGGAAGTTACTAGGTTAATTGTATCAGAGGAGGAGTTAAGCCAATTTCCTTTCTCAGATAATCCAATTCGTAATTTTTCAGTAATTACTCCTAGTGGTTCTACAGAGAGGTTATGGGCAGTTTATGGAACTGAATTATCTGAAGATCATAACTATGGAGGAAATTGTTGTGAACATTACATTACTACAGATCAGGATGGAGTAATTTACAATCTGGGTGGCGAATGGCCGTGGTGGAGTACTGATAGAGGTTTGACATGGACTGAATGGGTTCCTCCAGTAGTTAACAATGATTTAGCCACATGTGAAGAAGGCCAATTAGATCCTACATTGGATCCTGGACTTGGTGAAGGTTCAATTATTCAAGCACCTAATGGAGATTTATTGGCAATGACCTGGTTTCCATATCCTAGTTTGGATGGTGCAGATCAATTTTATGCAATATTGGGAAAGAAAGTTGCTCCAGATCAAATAGACTGGAAATTCTGCTGGAATACCTTCGATAAAGAACCATTTTATGATAGATCATGGCAAGTTCCTATAGTCGGACCTATCAATCCACCTGCCGAGCTACAATCAATCAATTGTCAGTCTAATTGTGAATGGGCAAGTATGGTTGTTTCTAATTTTTGGAGCTATAGTAATCAAGGTTACCAGATAAGTGTTGATGGGTTAAATTACCGGCCATTAGATATTCCAGATAGTGCCTCAAATGAGTGTAATGTAGAGTATGCGCGTTGTGGGCCTGATGTTGAATTTGATCTTCTCTTTGAAGATTTGGGCCCCGAGTGGGATTACATGCAACCTCATAGAGAAATGCGAGCATCCCCAATACCGTCAGGAGGGTTATTATTTCCAAGATGGTTTAGTGATGGTAGTAATTTATTCTTGGATACTGAGTTAACTTGGCATAAACACAATTTACCAAATGATTTGCTATTGCCTTCTAGGAATCTTGTAATAGATAGTTCTGGAGCTTTGCATAGTGTTTCATGTAACATACCTAATCCTGGAGCAAAAGACTGTGATGGCACATTTAATTTAACACACAGTATAAGTTTTGATGGTGGTTATAATTGGACCGAATATACTCATGGTTGGGATGGAGCTGCAGCAGTATCAGATAATACTTTTGAATGGGACTTTCAAGCAGATGGCAATTTAGATCTAGCCGTTATATCAATGAGAGTTCAAAGTTCTAATTTTACGGGAGACGGAAGTGCTAGCGATGTAGATTTAGTATTTCATATTAGAGATTACAGTGAAAGTATGGAAGCAGATTCGTTGACAATAGTAGGTTTAGGTGATTTAGATGCAACGTCTGGTGCAGGCAATGATGTAAGATTTGATTTTACTTCAATGGCTATTCTACCTGACGGTGGAGTTGTAGTAGCTTACCATGATAGCACAGATCCAGCTACAGATCCAATGTTTGCAATTGAGCTGGAATTGCCTGAAGATTATTTTTATTTCATTCAGAATTAATTAGCAACTTAATTTCCTTTGCTCTGTTTCGGAGAGTTACTTCAGAAGTTCCCAGTTCTTTGGCGATTTCGAGTTGGCTTCTACGCACTTTTGTTTTTTTGCAAGCTAAATATATCGATGCACCCAGTAGAGCAATAGGCGAAATACCTTGCCGATATTCACTTTCTTCTACAAGTCTGATTACTTCTTTTGCTTCAGTCTCAACATTTTTTGGTAGAGCTAGTTTCTTAGTAAATTTAGGTAAGAAATTAATACTACTTGAAATGTTTATCTTTAATTTCAGTTTTCTCTTTATCAGGCGATGTAATTTACTTAATTCATTTCGATTTAAACTACTGACATTTGCCATTTCATCTAAAGTAACTGGTAGATTTGCCATCCTGCATGCAGTAAATACTGAGGCTGCAGCTACTTTCGGTGTACTTCTTCCTCTAACTATACCTTTCTTTGAGGAGCTAGAAAATATTTCTAAACCAGATTCCATAATTTTATCATTGAGTTTTAATAATTCAGCAATTCGATTAATTTCCTCAGATGCCAATAAGATATTTTTGCCTAATGAAACATTTGTTCGAACTTCAGTTTGCCATTTTAGCACAGTTCTAGAATTAGTTGAGATAGTAACTTCTTTAGGTTGTTTTTTAACTTCATTTACAGGTTTGTATTTCATCCATTGTGGTCCTGAATCAAAGACTAGACTACAAGATCCACATGACATAATTCCATCACCTTCGGCAATAATTTTCTTATTATCACATTCAGGGCATTTCATTTCCTATATACTTCCCTGCCAATAATTTTAGTTATCCGCATTCCTTTGTTTGGAGCTATTGCTAAGTAGGGATCACTTACAGGTCCGAAAATATTAACGACTCTTCCAATTACTCTTTTTTCAGAATCATAAATCTTTGTGTTCTTCGGCACTTTATTGTTAGTGTTAACAATTGCAAGATTTCGTGAGTTCAAATGTGACACTCTACCAACACACTTCATTAATTTTGCTTTTTTTAACTAGTATTTAAAGTTTATGTTTTTAGATTAGAGAAATTCTTTCCAGAAGAAATTATCATTTCTTGATAGCTCATATTTACTTCTCATAATTCTTTCGTTTCTAACTTTTTCTATTGTAATATTATCATATTGGATATTTGTCAGTGTTAGAAATTCAGGCTTTGCCATAGTAAAATCCACTTTTTCACCATTTAGCCCTCTTTCAATATCCATGAGTTTTTTCCTTCCATTTGTTACATCTGTGGCAGCTCCAATCATTTTCCTTACTTGATGCCAAAGAAAGGATAGGCCTTTAATTTCACAAATAAGAACATCATCACTAGGAATAACTTTGATTTCACGGATAGTTCGCCTTGTATCTACAGTATCAGTATCTAAAATTCTGGCGAAATTTTTAAAATCATGTTTTCCAACAAACATTTGCATCGCTTCGTTGAATAGAGTTATATTTTCTTCATTAAATACATGATATCTGTATTGCCTTTGCTTAGCAATTCTTGGATTAAAAGTTAAGTCAATATCAGAAAAACCAGTTATCCATATGGGGTAACTTTCTAGCTTCTCAATGAAGTCACCTACAAACTCTTTGCATTTCAGGTCAGATGTAGTTGTTATTACATTGCAGAGAGCATTTACTCCCTTATCAGTTCTGCTTGCAAATATAGGATTAGTAGCTCCTAGTTTGTTTATAATTTCTTTTATTATTCCTTCAACGGTTACTACATCAGGTTGTATTTGAGATCCATGAAATTCACTTCCGTGATATGCTATTCTAAATAAATTAGCAAATTTACTCATCAACTAAATTATTTCTTCTAAAGTATCTCCAAGTTTAGCTGGATTGTCAGTAACATGTATGCCCGCTTTTTCCATGGCTCGCATCTTTTCTCTTGCAGTTCCTTTACCGCCTGAGATTATCGCACCAGCATGGCCCATCCTCTTACCAGGAGGTGCAGTTCTTCCAGCAATAAAGCCAACAATAGGCTTCGTTACGTATTCTTTTACATATTCAGAAGCTAATTCTTCAGCAGTTCCACCTATTTCTCCAATCATTATCATCGACTTTGTTTGAATATCATTCTCAAAAGCTTCGAGGCAATCAATAAAGTTAGTTCCATTGACAGGATCGCCACCTATACCAACACAAGTTGATTGTCCTAAACCTTTCTCAGTTACTTGATTAACAGCTTCATAAGTTAGTGTTCCAGATCTAGATATAATTCCAACATCCCCCTTTCGGTGAATATGTCCTGGCATGATTCCTACTTTACTAACTCCAGGAGTTATGAGCCCTGGACAATTTGGACCGATTAATCTTGTTTCAATTGGTTCTAAATATTTTTTAACTTTTACCATATCTAGTGCAGGAATGCCTTCAGTTATTGCCACAATGAGTTCAATTCCAGCATCTGCAGATTCCATTATTGCATCTGCAGCAAACGGAGGAGGAACAAATATACATGAAACATTAGCACCATTATCTACGGCTTCATTAACTGTATTCCAGATAGGTACTCCCAATGTCTCTTGTCCTCCTTTTCCAGGAGTAACTCCACCAATTACTTTAGTTCCGTAATCTAACATCTGTTCAGTATGGAATTGTCCATTCTTGCCAGTAATACCCTGAACAATAACTTTACTCTTAGAATCTAACCAGATACTCATTGTCCACCTCTAACTGCTTTTACGGATTTTCTTGCTCCACCATCCATGTCATCTGCAGTTATTAAATCCAAACCAGATTCAGAGAGCATTTTCTTCCCTAAATCAACATTAGTTCCCGCTAATCTAACGATCAAAGGTACATTTAATTCAATTTCTTTTGCAGCAGTTATTATTCCTTCAGCAATAAAGTCACATCTCATTATTCCACCAAAAATATTGACGAAAATAGCTTTGACTTCAGGATCAGATAAGATAATTCTAAACCCTTCAGCCACCTGTTCGGCCGTTGCGCCTCCACCAACATCTAAAAAATTCGCAGGTTCCCCGCCGTGAAGTTTGATAATGTCCATAGTAGACATGGCAAGACCAGCTCCATTTACCATGCAGCCTATTTCCCCATCTAATTTAATGTAATTTAAACCAGCTTTTGTAGCTTGAGATTCAAGAGGCTCTTCCTCATCCAGATCTCTTAACTTTTCTATGTCTCCGTGTCTGAAAAGAGCAGAACTATCAAAATTTATTTTAGCATCAAGTGCTATTATGTCATCATTGGATGTTACTACAAGTGGGTTAATTTCTACAATAGAACAATCTAATTTTAAAAATAATTTGTATAAACTTTTAATAAAGTTACAACAGGAATTAACCTGTTTCCCTTTAAGTCCCAACCCAAAAGCTATCTTCCTTGCCTGCCAGTCACCAATTCCAGTCACAGGATCTGCATAAACTTTCAAAATCTTTTCGGGTTCTTTAATAGCAATTTCCTCAATTTCAACTCCACCTTCTACTGAAGCCATTACAACAGGCAAATCTCTTTCTCTATCAAGTACTATACCTAAATAAAGCTCAGTTGAGATGTCACATCCTTCTTCAACATAAACCCTTCTTACCATAACGCCTTCTGAAGTAGTCTGTGGAGTTACTAAATTTGAACCAATTAATTTATCTGCAGCTTCATAAACTTCATCGGTGGTTTTGCATAAAATTATTCCTCCACCTTTACCTCTTCCTCCAGCATGCACTTGTGCTTTTACAACCCAAATATTGCCTCCTAAAGTTTTGCACGCATTAGCAGCTTCACTAGCATTTGTTGCAACCACACCTTCTAAAGTTTTAACATTATATTCCTTAAAAAGTTGTTTTGCTTGATACTCATGAATGTTCATATTATGTTGCACACAGATTGGGGTTTAATACTCTAAGCCATAATATTTATTATGTAAAGATTTAAATAGAACTCAATCTGGCGCCAATAGTAGGTTAATTATGGCAAAGAAAAATCCAGCACACATGTTTCGTGGGAAGAAGAAGGCTTACACACGTAAGGAATACATTGGAGGAGTTCCAGCTAGTCGAATAACTCAATTCGATATTGGAGATAAAACTGCAGATTTTTCAGTAGAAGTTACACTTTCAGCCAAAGAAGAATGTCTAGTAAGGCATAACGCACTAGAATCTGCAAGAGTTACAGCGAATCGTTATATCCAAACTCATGCTGGACGTGAAGGCTACCATCTTAAGATAAGGACATATCCTCACCATGTTTTGAGGCACAATAAAATTGCACAGGGTGCAGGTGCAGATCGTGTTTCAATGGGTATGAGGAAATCTTTTGGTAGAACTGTTGGTACTGCAGCTAGAGTTAAATCAGGTCAAAAATTGATTACTTTAAGAACTTCAGATGAGTTTGTTTCTGAAGCTAAAGAAGCACTGCGTAAATCTTCACACAAGCTTCCAACGCCATGTAATATTGTGGTAAATCAAAAATAATGGCAGAATTAGTTAAAAAACTAAAATTACCCAAACCGGATGGTTTTCTTTATTTTGTCGAAGATGATTGCTCAGTATGGAAGCATAAAGGTGGACATAAAGAGTTGATTTCTGAAGGTACGAATGAAAGAGAAAAGGGTTATCTCTATTTCATAGATGTCAATGGAGATTTAGCTAGGAGAATTAATCCTCAAGAAAGAGATATTGAAACTAAAGAATTATTTAAACCAGGGACTCAGACAGTAGAGTAATTACCAGAATTTCCACCAAGGCCTGTTAAGGCTTATAGTACTGTTCTTCATTTTTTTTGCAATTTCAGAGTCTCCCTCAGACATTCCTTTCATAATGGCCATATCTAAGCTTCGATATGCTATTTTACCAGCTGGATTTATGTTCATTATTTTTTGAAGTATTTGTGTAGGTATTGAGCTAATTAATTCAAGTCTTTCTTTGTCGAATTGAATATTTGCAGATGCTTGAACACTTTCACCGGTTGCATTTGATAGTAAGTCTGATAAATCAGTTTCATTTTCATTATCTTTTTCCCTAAACCAAGTTGCAAAACCAGATACAAAGACAAATTCGCTAATTATCCATTCAGGTAGAGTACGTATTTCAAAATCTCTCTCAACTTTACCATTTTCTCTCCAATATTTACTAATATGATCAATTATTTTCTCATCTACAGCTTCTTGTAATATTTTATATTCCGATTCGCTAATTTTTATATGTTTGGCTATTTCTTCAGTTATCCAATCAGTCTTACAACAGATGAGAAGTTCATTCTTTGATTCCTTTTCAAAATATTTTTTAAATTTGGGAATGGAAATAATGTTAGATATTTCGTCAGCACTTAGTTTACTTACCTCGATGCATTTTTCAACATTAATTTTTAAATCTAGTATTGACAAATAAAGAATGCCGCAATTCTTTTCGTCGATATTTATCAAAGAATCACTCTCGTCCCCTTTGGAATGCCACTAATGCAATCTTCTAGGTTTTCCAATCCGGTAATCCAACATTCGCATATTTTGGAAATCTCCAATGCACATTGTATTTTATTGACTAAGCCCCCTGTCACGTCAGGCCTATTCTCTTCTTTAAGTATAGATATTCTATCTATGTATTCTGAATCAATCTTATCATAGATTTCTGGATTGTCACCTTCTAAGTTTCCTTTAACAACTCCGGGATAATCCATAACAAAGAAAGTTCTTTTTGGCCGATAAAGTTGAGCCAATTTCAATAGTAATGTGTCTCCACTAAGTATACCCACATTTTTCTTTCCAATATTTACTATGTCTCCGAATGTTATAGCTATTTTACCATTTGAGATTACACTGTCGAATTTTTCTTTTGGGAAACTTTTCAACGCATTATTCTCATCAAGTGACATAGTCTGTGAGGGGATAATACTTTCACATTCCATACCCGTTTTCTTAATTTTTTCAGATAAAATCCTATTCAATTTAAGTAGCTGTTTTCTAGTTTGAAGTATAGCTTTCTTTTGTATTTCCGTTCCATCAATTCCTTTGTCAATATTATGTTTTTTAACAATAGGATGTGCGTATGATCCTGCACCATGAACAATGATAATTTTTTGATCAAATTTTGAAATAATATTTGCGATTTCGCTCACAACATCCAAATGGCATTTTGGAGTTTCACTTTTTTTATCCGTAATAAGAGATCCCCCTAATTTCATCAGTATGATTTCATCAGTCATGACATTCTATAGATTGGCACACAAAAAGGTAGAGTGTGTAATTATATAGGGAATTTTGTGGCAACTGTGGATAACAAAATCAAACTTGCGCTACTAGGTGCATTTTGCTATAATTTAACACAAGGCCTTTCATTTACTTTAATAAGACTCCAGGCAAATTTTCTAGGCGATTCTAGAACATTGGGTCTTGTTGTCGGGTTGCCAGGTCTTGCTCTTGTAGCAGGTTCAGCTTTCTGGGGCTATATTGCGGATAGATGGCGAAGTAGAAAGCATGTAGTCGTTCTTTGTTCTATTTTCTCAGCTCTTCTGTATGTCCCACTTCCTTGGTTGGGGCCGTTTGAACTAGTTATAGTTCGCACAATACAGACGTTTTTCCTTGGAGGGATGGTTCAGATAGCCACAATGTTTTCTGAGTTAGATTCTTCTGCAAGAGGTACATTTATGGGTCATTTGGAGGCAGTTCTGGGTTTAGGTTGGGGCATTGGAGCTTTCTCAGGAGCATATTTGGTAAAATCAGATGAATATGGTATAGGAGAAGGTCCGGTAATCTTTTCTTTCATTTTCACAGCTTTTTTAGGTTTAATTGGCGTAGTTGGTTATATGTCTTCTACAGAGAAAAAGAGAGAGGTTATCATTAATGGTAGAAATTTTATGGTGTACTTTAACCGCTTGTTCAGATTATTTATGATTACTTTTATTTTATTTGTGGGTTATATGTTCTTTTTAACTATTTCACCAGTTTATCTAACCGATATAGCCGGTTCAAGCAGTAAAATGGGACTTATAATGCTGGTAAGTGGAATTATACATGCCATTACAGCACCATATGCAGGTAAATTAGTCGATAGATATCCTAGAGAAATGGCAATTAGAATCGCTTCAATTTTTGTTATAATTTCGATGCTTACTTACTCATTTACTGAAAATTTATATCTAATTGTATTGGTTTTTACAATTCCTACGTACATGACATTTTTCTTAGGTGCTCGTGCAATTGTAGCTGATACAGTACCCTATGAACTTAGGGCAAGAACTATGGGTCTTCTGAACTCGTTTAGCATTTTAGGTGGAGCAGTTGGTAGCTTAACAGTAGGTGAATTATTACTTCACTATGAAGAACAAGAAGTGTTTCTGTTCGGTGCTTTTTTAGCTTTAACAGCTTTTATTCTTTCTCTAAAGAATTTTTCCCATCTGAGAAATTAATACTTATTTCCCTTTTCTCTAAATAATTAGTAATGTAATCAAAGTAATCTTGATTTGTTCCTAACTCTTCAAGAGTTATTATTCCCGTTTCTTTTAGATTCTTATCAATAATAAGATTTGTAATTGCGCAAGCAGTTAATCCTGTAGTTCTAGACATGCTACTCCATCCATCTCTCCATTCATCATAAACGATACAAGAAATTTCTTTATCTTCCATTGTCTTTGCAGTAATAATTAGGAGGGTAAATTCTTTGTCCTTTTCAACTAACTTCCATTCTTTGAATAACTTTTTAGTTGTTATTTCTCTCTGACTAGTAATGTTTCCGTTATGAGATTCTAGAGTGTCATCTAGTTTGCCATCTTCAATTAATTTAGAGACCATTTTAGAATGGCCAGGATATCTAATTGTATATTCTAATAAAGTGGGAATGTCTTTAGTTAATTCCGTAGTTAGTAGTGTTCGTAGTCCATCAGTCAAGAAGGCTTCTAATTTTCCAACATCTTCAAATTCAAAATCAATTAGTCCAGTTAAGGCTTCTACAGTTTTTATATCTCCATTTATTTTAATTCTTGCAGGTCTAGTATATTCTTCAATTACATCTATCGGTGAAAAAGGAGCTTTGTAATTCCAGGGAGGATTTTTCTCAAGAGGTAAGCCTCCCACCATTATCTTAATTTCTTTAAGATTGTTCTTACTTATTAGATTTCCGACAATCATATTGCTTAGTCCAGGAGCTACTCCTGCATCCGGATACAACGCAGTCTTAGCTTCATCTGTAATATTATTTAGTTTATTACAATCCTCAGGCATGAATGAAATATCAACACATGTTTTCTTTTCAAGAATCTTTTTCGAAGTTTCAAATCCCATAAATCCAGGAACACAATTGACAATGATTTCGGTATCCTCTAAGGACTCCAAGAAATCTTCATTTTCCACGTCTATTTTCTTTGTAATTATGTTACTATTTAGTTTTTTCAATATATTCAAATTTGTTGTGTTATTGTCTATTGCATAAACCTGATACTTTTTAGATAATTCTACAGCAATTAGTCTTCCAACCATCCCAGTACCTATTACTGCAATGTTCATTCTAACCTTTTAATTTTTCTCTGGAAACTCTTACACCATTGGGTGTGGCTAAAATCCACTTTTGACTAACGCCAACGAGATCTCCATCAATATCAGCTATTGCTCTCTCTAATTCAGCTAAAATCTTGTGTAATGTTTCTTGATCTGAAGTTAGTGGTGTAAAATCAATAAGCACTATATTGCCATCGTGCAATTCTGAGGTTATTCTATTCACTTGATCACTTTTACTAAGTAATATTGTATGAACAATCATGGATGCCTTTTCACCATAATCTTCAGCTTTATCGGCATTCCAACTTCTTAGGTCAAAAAATTGTTCATCAGGAATACGTCTCATTTGTGGTGGTGCAGCACTCATATTTCTTTCCAACTAATGTATCTTAATTAGGTTTGCTGCGGCTCATCGCAGTTATAGTTACAATAATTATTATGCTAAAAAGTAAAGAGATACTAGGTAAGAATCCACTTTTTCTTTCAGATTCAAAAATTTCACTTTGAGCATAATTATTATTATCTTTGTTAATTTCATTCTCACTTACATATGTTTTAACTTCAAATTCGTGGTAATTTGCAGTAGCTACCCATTCGAACATGAAACTTTCACTTTGTTTTGGTAGTATAGTAAAATAAGAAGTATGCACCAATTCAGAATCAATAAAGAGTTCATAATATCCTATTGCAGTGTTACCATTGTAATTAGTTTTATTGTATGTTTCATTGTAATTTGTTAGAATTGTTTCTATTTTGTGTTTTGAACCTTTTTCTTTTGAACCTGTTATCTTCATATCGCTAACATAGATGTCTGCCCAACCCACAACATCAATAGCACTCAAACTTTGATTTCGATTTCCACTATCATCAATTAAAGAATAATTAAGCATAATTTGTCCAGCATATTCTATTTCAAACACAAGATTGAAATTTGCGCCTTCGTTAGAGTATTCTAATTCTGCCCTTTCTTTTCCTTCATTATCAATAATTTTTATATTCAAATATTCAATATTCGCATCCGTTTCTACATCAAAGGCATTCAGATATAATTCAAAATCTTCCCCAACTCTAGGTATTGATGGAGTGGTTTTCAAAACGCCAGTTGGTTTAGAATTCAGATAAATTTCAAGTTCATAATAGGCTATACCTACCGGAGTTTGCTCAACCGTCAAATTCATCAAATGATATCCTCCTGAATCAATATATGTCGAAATTATTGGATTATTACTGCCTAAGCTACTTCCATCCAAAGTCCATGTGTAAGTTAGGCCAAGACCTGTAGACTTACTTCCATTAAAGCTAACCCACGTCCCCTCATTTATTTCATCATCAGCTTCAAAATATGCAGTAGGTTTACTGTATACAGTTATGGTACTCTCTACATCTTCAGTCCAGAGATTACTATCTGAGCTTCTTCCAGATACCACTAATTTGTAATTGCCATATTCACTAAATGATAGAATCTTGGATATATTAACATTAATTTCATCATATATTAAATCTAAATCAGAAGTGTTAGATTCATACACTTTCCAATGGTATAGGTTAATCTCTCCCCAATTATAATCACTAGTTATTTCAACATTTTGATTAATTACAAGGTTTATTTCGCCATAATTTAGGTTAAGTATTGGAACGTTTGTTCCTACTAAATTAAATGTCTCAGTTGTATTTGCTCCTTTAGGATCAGTTACAGTTAATTCGATTTCATGCTCACCTTCTGTAAACAATAGGTCTAAATATTTCCCGTAAAAAAGATTAGATTCATATTTCCATTGGTAAGTTAGTATAGTGTTATCTTTATCAGTTGATACACCACCATCAATACGTATATCTCGATTTATGGGTATTTTCCATTCATTATTTCCTATTATAAGTCCCTCTTCTATGTTAATGTTTGGATTAGGTGGTGAATTTTCTACATACATTGTTATTTTAGATGAATTTAGTCCGTTTTGATCATCTTTTAGTGTTAATGTTATGTTATAGTATCCCGGAAATGCAAAATAGTGTGTAGGATTCATTTCGTTTGATGAGTTTCCATCTCCAAAGTTCCATAGCCATTCTTCAATTTCCCCATCAGCATCAATAGATGAGTCAATAAATTCAAATAATGTAAGTGTATTTCCGTTGGCTGGAGTAACTATAAAGTCTACTTTGGGCAATAAATTGATAATTTCTATGGTGTAGTATGTAGTACTTATATCATTTAAATTATCTATTAATTTCAAAGAAACATTGAAAATTCCTGAATCGCTGTACGTGTGTTCCTTTAGCATCTGATTTGATGTCCTTCCATCGTCAAAATTCCAATAGTAGAATTCAATTTCACCATCTAAATCATATGAATCTGTAGCATCAAATGTTATACTTTCACCTAGCATTACAGTATAGCTTGAAATGGTTACGTTTGCGATAGGTGGCTTGTTAACAAATATAGTTAAAAGATATATGTCTTCAAGGCCATTATTATCTCTTACAGTTAGAGTTACATTGTATTCACCATTTTCAATAAAGGCATGTATTGGATTTATCGTATAGTTATATCTTCCATCGCCAAAATCCCAAGTATAATTTACAATTTCCCCGTCCTCATCCCAAGACTCATCACCATAAAATTGTAAAGCTTCACCTTCAGTTACTACAGCATCATCTGCATCAGCTATTGCATGGGGTTTTGATAAGAATTTAATATCTACAACAATATTATCTCCGTCAACCTCTATATTCTCAATTTTCCATCCAGACTCAGTATCATTATATGCTAATGAATTGGGGTATGTGTCTTTGCTAAAAGATCCTGAAGTATAAGGATCACCATCATCTCCACGATTGGCTTTACTATCTAAGTCATCATCTCCATCGGCCTCCTCTAAATCCATTCCCTTATGTTCCTCATCATTATTGACCGTATTAGAGTTCCATTTTGAATCCATAATTTCTTCATCGATATGCCAAATCAAAAGTCCTTCTCCAGGAATGTATGTATCATATTTTGTTTGTTGTCTATTTTCAAGTAAGAAGTATTGTTTTGACCCTGTAAAATTTCCAGGGATAGGTAATTTGTAAATTTTCCCACCTTCGGAAACTGGTTCTATAACAAAATTTATAACATCATCTTCGATAAGTATAGGCTCTTCCCATCCCAACCAGTATCTTGAAAATGCGCTAAAATAAACTGGAGTCTCACCGTTATTCCCCCATGATCCTGCAGCCATTACGGCCCAATTGCCAGCACCTTCTGAACTTCCATCAGTATCATAGAAATCAGGCAATCCTAGCTCATGGCCGAATTCATGGCACCATACACCTAATGGGTTTCTTTCACCGCTAGATTCCTGATATTCAGGAACTTGAGTTATTCTTCTAACAACATGATCATCACCATTCTCGTCTTCGTCATCAGTATTTATTGTAATACTTGGCCAGTGAGCTGACCAAATATCATTACTATCACCAGTAGATTCCCCCCCAGGTCCAGAATGAATTGCAACTACAGCATCAAAGTTTGGATAGTATATATCTTCGTCTGCAATTTCTACACTATCCCGCACAAAGTCACTTCCGCTTGAATATTCTGCCGCATTGCCATCTAGTGTGTATGGTCCAAAAACTTCACCCTCAATATTTAGAGCACTTCCAGAAACTTCATCAAAGTAATCCCGCATAGAATCGGAACTATTGAATGCAATACCCTCAAAGTAATCTTGATTATGTTCGCTTTGGAAGTCTTGGTCTTCAAAACCAGACATGATAAATGCAACATTTATGGTCCCTGTACTAGGTGCTGCGCTAGCTGTATGCATTGTAATAATGACTAAAAAGAGCAGTCCTAAAGTTGAAAAGTATCTCAAGTACACAATTATGTATTTTATGGCTTAGATATTAAAGTTCAGTTAGATACAAAACCAAGAGGGTCTGAGATTATGTTGTCTCGTGATTCATGTGAAATCTTTACAGGTTTATCACCAAAGAAAACATTTCTGTTACTTCTCATAGTGTCAAGTGTTGCGACTCCCATTGCAAAATTAACTGCAGCGCCAGCACGGAATCCAGCATATTCATCTGGTATTGCGTTAAGATAAGCCTTCACAGGTTCAATATGCTTGCAAGCATTGTCAAGCATGTAATCAAGTATTGGCATAGCTTTTCCTTCATTTATGTCATTCAACAATTTTTCGGGTTTTACTTGATATTTTTCAAATAAGAAACCAGGCCAAAATATTTTTTCATTATCAAGAATGTCTTCACGGAAATCTCTAATTATATTTACTTTTTGAAGAAATAATCCGAAATCCCTTTCGTTTTCTTTTAGTATTGCTGAGTTTTTATCAGATAAATCCTTTGACCTTTTTCTTATTAGTTCAGTTAGAAATCCAGAGGGAGTTCCTGCAACATAGTAACAATATTCATCTAAGTCATCAAAGGAGTAAACTTCTTGTTTAAGGAATTTTTGCATTCCAAAATTCATTTCTTTTAGCCATCTTACCATGCATTCTTTTGTTGCTTCATCAAAACTACTGTGAACAGCTAAAACACTTTTCATATTTTTAACTAAATCTCGGTATTTAGGATTCTGAACCATTTCATCGGCTGAGCCAGTCAGAATATCAATTTTTTCCTTAGTACTTTCAGCATTTGGATTTTCCAAAATATCCATTAACATGTTCATAGCTTCGATTCTTTCTTCTAAACTTATCTCTCTTCTTCCGATATCGTCTTCAAATGTGTCTAAAATCCTAGCTTCTAAGTACCCAACCATTATCGGCCCTAGTATATTTTCTTCAACTAGTGGAATTGTTAAGGCAAAAGATCTAGATACCGATTGTAGAGCTCCTTTACAGTATTCCATACTATCTTGTAGAAGCTCTCCAGTTTTGCTTTTGACTGCTCCGTATAGTGATGGCATGTTTACCTTTTGGGAGTTCGTAACTTGCCGAAGCGTATTTAAAATTAGGTTTTTTGGTAAGTTCAATGAAACCTTTAAGAGAATTGGATAAAACTAGTTTAGAAAAAGTTAAGATATTACTGTTTGATTTAGATGGTACATTTGTGGATAATGATAGCCTTCAATCCTCAACATATAGTTGCCTAGAAAGAGTAGTTCAAAATGGAATCAAAGCAGTGGTTGTTACAGGTAGGCCAGCAGGTTGGTGTGATTTGATAGCTAGGTGGTGGCCAGTAGATTCGGTAATTGGCGAAAATGGTGCATTCTCTTATTCTTTGATAAATGGTAAGATGCAAAGAGAGATATTTGACAAGTCTATAAATTTAAGAAAATCCAATAAATTTCTTAAATCACTACTAGAAGATATAAAAGTAGAATTTGGTGAAGTTCATTTAGCTGCTGATCAGGAATTCAGACAATGGGATTTAGCTATAGACATTTCCGAAGAGTATTCGATGCCTATGTCAAAAGTTCAACGAATCCATAATTTTTGTATAAGTAAAGGAGCTAATGCTGCAATATCTAATATTCATTTAAACATATGGTACGGTAACTATAGCAAACGAGAAATGTCTAACAAACTTTTGAATAGTTGGAATATCGACTATGACGAATGCATATACATTGGTGATTCTCCAAATGATGAGCCAATGTTCAAAGAATATCCTTTGTCAGTAGGTGTTAAGTCAATTGAAAAATATGTAGATATTATGGCTAATTTACCCTCTTATATTACAAAAAAAGATGCAAATCAAGGATTTGAAGAATTAGTAGATTTTATTCTTTAGACCAAGTGATGCCTTTTTGATTCTGGTAATTTCCACTTCGCTCATCGTATAGTTCATCTGCAGAAGTGCTAAGTTCTTCAAAAACAATTTGTGCAAAGGTATTTCCAATACTGATATCAACATTTTTACTGCTGGAGTTGAATCCTAAAAGAGTTAAGTTACCTTTAAACCCGGAATCAATTTTTCCAAAGCTACAAATGACTCCCTTACGAGCCCAGCTGGTCCTCAACCATAATTGAGCACAATGTTTTTCACCACAAGAAATTACTTCCTTTGTTGATATGGCAAATCTTTCTCCAGGGGGTATAGTAATATTCCCTTTATTAGATTTCATCTTTTCGGGTATTTCTATTTCTTCTACAGTTAAATCATATCCATTTGGCGTTAGGTTTTTTTTATCAAAAGGCTGAATACTAATTTCATTACTTCCGACTAATTTAATGATACTTCTATCAGATAATATAGCCATTTAATTTCTTATTTCCGCTAAAATTTCTTCAGCTTTATCAGCACGGACTTTACCCGATTGTTTTAGTTTCTCAGCTAAAAGGTCTATTTCTTTTCCTTTAGCACCGACTTGAACAGCTAGGTTTCTAGCATGAAGTCCCATGTGACCTCTTTGTATTCCTTCAGATGCTAGGGCTCTTAATGCGCCCAAATTCTGGCATAAACCTACAGCACAGATAACCTGAGATAATTCTGCAGCTCCTCCAGGAATCTTAACGCCTAATATTTTAACACAAGTTTTGGCAGTAGGGTGCGTGGCTGTAGCTCCACCTACTAGTCCAATAGCCATAGGAATTTCAATTGTTCCTTTCAAATCTCCATCAGCTGTCTTTTCCCACTCAGTGAATGAGGCATGACCTTCTTTCCAATTTGAGTATGTGTGGGCGCCAGCCTCAATCGCTCTCCAATCATTTCCTGTAGCAATAACGACAGGATCTATTCCATTCATTATGCCCTTATTGTGTGTAGCAACACGAAATTGATCAGCGCAAGCGAATGCAAATGCTTCAATAATTCCATCTACAATCTCTTCACCACCTAAAAATTTGGCTGGCCACACAGCATATGCTTTAGTTTTTCGGTATATTGCTAAATTAGAAATGATGCGTAAGTATACTCTTCCTCCAGTTAAAGTTTCTAATCTTGGAGCTACAGCTTCAGCCATTGTGTTGACTGCGTTGGCTCCCATAGCATCTCTACAATCGACCAACAAATGTGTTATCACCATTGGCCCGGTTTGTGAATCTAAAACTCTGACTTCAATATCTTTACAACCTCCTCCAAATTTGACAAGAATAGGATCTTGTTCATTAGCGAGTTTGATAATATCTTCTTTCTTGTTTAGTATTTCCTCTTTTGCTTTAAACGGGTCTTTCAAATTTACAAGTTGAATCTGCCCTATCATGACAGGTTCGTCAGATGTAGCTTTAATGCCTCCAGTTGATCTTGAACCTTTTGCCATGTGTGTCGCAGCTGCAACAACAGAAGGTTCTTCTACAGCCATAGGAACAATATAATCTTTTCCATTAATTTGGAAATTTGGAGCAAATCCTAAAGGGAGAGGAAAAGTTCCAACAACATTTTCAATCATCCGGTTAGCCGTTTCTTTCCCTAAAGCTCCATAACCACTAATTGTTTCCACTTCATCTTCGGTTAAATTAGCAAAATTTTTAACAAAATCAAGTCTTTCGGATGGGTCTTTTTTGTAAAAACCTGGAGCTTCTGAGCTTTTAGTCATACACGGTCAAGGAAGTACAAATTAAAGATAACTGGTTCTATAGTGGAGAATCTCCAATTAATCCACAGTGTGGGCACATGATTTCACTTTCCTCGTCATCAATCTCAAACTCACTTTGACAGCCGCCTTCACAAACAAAGACAACATTACGGGAGAACTGACTTCCCTGAAGAACACTAAATGCAGCAGGTTTTTCTTCAGTGGAATTCATTTCATTCTCATCCAATAATTCAACAGGAACCAGTATAGTAGAATTATCGACATTAATTGGAATTTCTTCGCTTTTGTTTTTGAAAATATATGCAGCTGAGGCAATTGCAGCCATGACTAATACTCCAGTTATAATAATGTAATTATTTATTGGCGAAGATTGGCTATTTCCATTTCCAGCACTGTTTACATTGTCATATTCAATGAATATTTCAAGCATTTCGTTTTCCATGTCAGGATTTTGATATCCCATTCTATCAACTGAAATAATTCGGTAGTAATGATATCCACTACTTAGATTATTTATTTGATATTTCATTTTATTTTGAGTATAGTTTAGGCTGCCAATAGCTTCCCAAGGCCTTGAAAAATTGTCCCTACTTTCCACTATGTATGAAACAGCATCTTGTGGTTCATTCCATTCTATGGTTAGATTGTTTTCTTCATTAACATCATATTTTAAGTCTTCAACAGACATAGGAAGTTTATTGTCTATTGTAGTTAGTAGATCATATCCCGAATACGTTATTCTTAGAGAGGCGTTGTTTGGAGGAAGATATCCTTCATTACCATTTCCAAAAATTATTTTCCCTAGTTTATAATCAATCCAGTATTGATTTGCTTTCATACCAGATAAATCATTCCCATTGTACTCTTGCAAAACTTTATCATAAATTCCGTTTAAATTTTCATCTACAGTAACATCAACGTTCTTTATTTTACCAGTCATTACAGCTTTGAGAGGAATAGTGGGCAGTAATATTTCATTGTTGTTAGTATAATTAAAGATATATTCATATTCATCCCTTGGGTAGTCATTGCCCGCATAATCGGTAGGATTAATTCTGAAATAATAAGTGTATCCATCAACAAGGCTTCGAATGGTAAATTCATCTTCAATCCAATCTTCATCAAATCTTTTCCATTCTAATATGTCTTCGTTATTTTCAATTAGTCTGGCGTATTCAATTTTTAGATTTGATAAATTTTCAGATTTAGTTTGAATAGAAAGAATTAAATCATCCCCATTTCTTAGGATATCAATTTGATTTAATTTTACATGGGGTTTAATTCGATCAAACGTTATTGTTACATCTGGCGTTTCTTTTACTTCTTTATTTCCTGAGTAATCAATGCTTCTTGACCTGAGGTAATACGTACCATCAGACTCAGGTTCAAACCAATATTCTCCAATGCCTGTGAATAGTCCATAGTTACTCCATGATTCTTCATTATCTTGTTTGTACTCTATTAAATATCCTTGAATGTCAAAGGTGTTATTACTTTTCCAATTGAGAGTTACACCATCAAAATTGGTATATTCAATATCGCCTTCGCTCAGCCATAAATCAGAATTTGGTAAATCCATATCAATTTTTATTTCGGTATCGTAGCCTCCTTTAATTTCTTTGTTACCATTGACGTCAACACCTATTGTTCTAAATCGATATATATTTCCATTTTGAGCTGAAAAATTAGTGGCATATGTAGATTCGTAATAGTCATACAGTATCCAGTCCCCTATAGAGCTGCCATCTTTAATTTGATAATATAAATAAAACCCTTCGAGATCTCCATCATTTGATATTTCCTTCCAAGTTAATGGTATAGTTGTTGAGTTCCTGTAAAATCCATTCTCATTAACTTTAGTTACGGGAGCTGCAGTATCGATCATAATAGGAACGTTATAGGTCTTATCGTTATAATTCCAGAGGTTTGCCTGTGGGAATGTCACAATTATTTCTTGGTCAAACCATTGTGTGTTTTGTGGATTCCCTACCACACTTGAAATTACATTTTCTCCCTGAGAAAGAAAGTTTGTGTAAACCTGAACCTCATCATTCCAGTATTCAGCACCATGGCCATCTCCTTCATCCATATCACCAAATACAAAAATTCCGTTAATGTAATGGTCTCCGTAATTATTACTAGCTACATTAATATTCATTACTCCATTTTCATAAATTCCGATATCAGTTATATTAAAAACGTATCTGAAATAGGCATAATTATCAGCATCCCACGATGTTCTGTAGTCAATTCCATCTACAGCACTATCTCCAAAAGGAGCATATGCATTTGACCAATTAGTGTCATTAAATCCGAGAGTAGTCCAATTTGTGTTTCCGTAAATTTCATCATAAGTATCTGACTGTATCCACTTCCATGCGACCTCGGAATCTCTTCCGCTACTAAGAAGATAATCACTAACTATGTAGTCATATTGAGATTTGACCTCGAATGATATGTTGTGATTTCCGTCTTCAATTGATGAAGGCATTATTGCATTAACCGTTACATTAATTGATTCTCCAGGATATATTATAAAATTATTAGGACTGAATGTTAATTGTGAATTAATTTCACCAGATGATGGAATTAATGTGACATTATCAACCAATCCTCCGTTGTTTCTTATTATAATCTCTTTTGAGAATATTCGAGTTTGATTTACAATTACAATTTCATTATCAACCTCTGTTTTGAGTCTATAAATGTTAGTTTGAACTTTTAAAATCAAATCGTTATTTGATATATTAGAGTCAGTACAGTTACAGGTTAAGTTTATGTGGAGAGAATTATTCCCAATGTATTTTGGAGTCCACGTGAAAAATATTAAATCCTCATAACTAGCCGGTATACTCGAAAAAGATGATGAACTAATATTTGTCTCATTAGTATAAGACCGAATTATTACTTCCTCAGCACTTAAATTTCCACTATTTCCATTATTTACAGCGACAGTAATTGTATCTCCAAAAATGATTGATTCATTTGTAGGTTCAAAGACTTTGGCAGTTACTTGCAAATCAAGCCATTGCCTGTTTTGCGCTCCACTACCCCAAACATAATCTCTTCCATATACGGCAAGAACATTTTGACCACTCACGAAAGATTCCGGATTAATGGAGCTAGTTCCATCATCATTCCAATAATCAGAACCATGTGAATTCCCTCCAGTTTCTTCATATATTATCTCGCCATTGATGTAAGGAGTGCAATAGTTTGCAAATGCTACATTAATTTCAGCTTCAGTCACTATACCATCAAGTTGAAATTTGTGGCGGATTAAAATAATATCATCATTATAAGGCGAATTGCCGGATGTGTCCCAATCAGTGTTAGGATCTACATTATTGTCTCTTCTATCTCCAAAGGGAGCTCCTCCAAATACCCACGAGGTGTCATTAAAGTCAGGTTCAGACCAGTTCACTGGAGCTTCTGAGTAGTCATTAATAATCAAATATTTGTAAAATGTAGAATTATCTCTACCACTTTCAACAATTGTGTAACTTTCAGCATTATCTCTGGAATATATGACATTGTCTATGTAAGGATCTTCCTGAGCTCCAGAATTGGGCAAATATACCACCATAATCAGGGCGATAATCGCCATAATTATGGCGTTTACTGATAATTTCACGACGTTAGATTTGTACATATCTATAATAAAGGTTTGATATTTACAATGAGAAGAACTATTTATTATCACCTCTCTAATGCACAGTAGATATTGTGTCAGATGAGAAAAAAGATTCAGGGCTTAGAGGTCGCATAGATCGCTTCTTTGACAAGCAAGCTAAGGAGCAACAAAATTTACTTCAGGGGAAAGTTGGTGGAACATCAATTAAAGAATCATGGGATGATGTAAAGAGTAAGGTAGGAAGTACAAAGTCTTCAAAAGCCATAACTAAAGTACATAAAGTAAAAGAGTCTAAGACGAGCTTGTCTAAATCAAAAGCTAAAGAGGTAAAAATAAGTCCTTTAGCTAGAAATTTTGTTAGAGCCACTACAGATTATCCGCCAATCACAATAGGAATAATGACCGTAATAACTTTGTTTATGCTTGTTGGCATTGGAAAAATGAATATTAATGGGGCAATGGAAGTTTACCTTCCAAAAGGTTCAGTTGAGGAAGAATTACTTTTAGAAGTTCGTGAAGATTACTCAACAGATATTATTGTAATTTATGTAGAAACTGATAATGCATATGATGTTTCTAGTTCAGCCAATATCACAAATCGTCAGGTATTGTTAGAGTTAGATTACATTGAAAGAACTGTTGACGAGAATGGTCAGACTGAAAAGGGAGGTGCCGGTGTTGTACCTTCAGATGGTGGAGTCACAGACAATGTAGTTTGGTCATTTAGTATATCTACTCTGATTAAAGAGTTACACAGTACAAACAGTAGGGTTTATGACGCAATTATTACAAATTCTGCAGAATGGTCTGCAGCTAACTCAGATGGTGCAAGTGAAAGTGTTGCAGAATTAATTGGTCAAGCTGCGCAGATAGCAAAAGATAGTGCAGTAGATTCTAACACATTAAATCATTACGAAATACCTAGTCAGTCGGATATTGATGATATTGTAGATGATTTGCCTCCTGCAGTTGTTGAGAAGGTTATGAGAGATACTAATGGAGATGGTATTTGGGATACGGCAGTAATATTGTTTGGTATTACTAGCGATGTTCCACCTCCTGTTATTATTGAAGAAGTGGATATTGCAATGAAAACAAGAGGAATGGGTCTTAATGGTGAAAACGGAAATAGACCTAATGGAGAAACCTATAGTCGGATGATGCTTACAGGTCCAGTTCCAGTTACTCAAGCAATAACAGAGAGATCCTTTTCTGAATTCTGGCGTGTATTTCCTATTGGCGTTGTAATGTGTGGAGTTGCAATGTTCTTAATTCAGAAAAAGTTAAGAGCTGTAATGATAGCAGGGATACCAACTCTTTATTCGATTTTCATTACTTATGGAATTATAGGATGGGCTGGACTCGAAGCGACTCCAACAATAATTGCACTTGGACCTATACTCATGGCTTTAGGTGTAGCATATGGTTTGCATTTGTCTAATAGATTCACTGAAGAAGAAGGTGAAACTGCTCAAATCCGGATGATGAAGGCAATGTCTACTACTGGAAGAGCAATAGCTCTATCTGCGATGACAACAATGATTGGATTCGGGAGCTTAATGTATACTAATTTAGGCCCAGTTTTTACAGTAGGTTTGAGCTTAACATTGGGAATAATGGTTTGTTTACTTTGTACGTTTCTAATGTCACCTGCTATTGCAGTCTTGACTAATTACGACCATAAGAAAGTTGAAGGAGAATGGCATAAATTAGCGAAGGTAGTTACTGAGAAAAATAAACCTGTTTTAGCAATATTGGCTACTGCAACTTTACTCTCTCTTGGAGTATTGCCACTTCTGGAGACTAACATAGATTATCTTGACATGGTCCCAGATGATGAACCTACATTAATTGGTATTGTGAAATATTCAACTCAGTTCAATGCAGGAGCATTTGGTATGATGATTGCTAGGGGAGATTTCCAGAACGATTATGACGAAATTACCAACGATGCTGTTGATCATTTGGACCAAGTGGATTTGTTGGTTGCAGGTTCTAAAAATAGTAATCGAGAAGGTTTGAATGATGTTCCAGATGTGACAGCGATCTCACTTACGGAAGTTATGAAGGCAGTTAAGTTTTCTACGAATCAATCTTCAACATTGGATACTGCCTTAAATCTAATAGGTGTTGATGATGGTGTCGAGCGTTCTTTTTGGGAGCTTTTGCATAATGAACAAGTAGCTAATAACCAATTAGTTGGTAGAGATTTGCAAAAATTCCTTCTCAATGTATTTTACGATAGTATAACTCCTGAGGCTATAAGTATGATAATGGATTGCTCTCCAGATAATTCTGGTCAAGTAGCCTGTCAATTTTCCAAAACTCTGATTTATGTTGATATGCCTCTAAAAGATATTAAAGGAATGGAGGTTGCAGTAGTAGGTGTTAATGAAATCCGTGATGACCATGAATATGCACCTGTAAAAATTTCAGCACTAACTGGAGTTGCAGCTATAGGTACTAGTGTAAATGCACAATTGATTAGTTCACAAATAACAACATTAGTCATTTGTATTGTTCTTGTTTTCTTTGTTTTAACGCTAACATTTGGAAGAAATTGGAAATTGGGACTAATTACCACTTTTCCAGTTATTTGGGTAATTTCTCTAGAGCCTTTGACATTTGTAGCCTTAGGTCAGCCGTTGAGTTTGGTTACTGTTATGATAGGGTCAATTGTAATTGGAGTAGGAATAGATTTTTCAATACATATTACGCAGAGAGTTATTGAGGGCGGAATGAATATGCCTAGTGTTTACAACGCTATCGCTAAGACTGCACAAACCTTAGCTGAAGCTACTTTAGTTACATTAGTAGGTTTAACTGCAGCTTTTGCAATTAAGATTAGTGCACTATGGTGGTTTGTTTTTATTATTGTAGTTTTGTTAATCGCTTCTATGATTTCAGCGATGTTATTGTTACCTGCACTTTATTCCTTAATAATTAAGTCAGGAGGCACTTTATCTTGAAAGTTACAACAATCATTGGTGCGCAATGGGGTGACGAAGGTAAGGGTAAGATTACTGATTATCTGGCAGAGGATTGCAAAGTCGTAGCAAGATCACAAGGTGGAAATAATGCTGGACACACTATTGTTGTTGATGGTAAGAAACACAAGTTGCATCTATTGCCATCAGGTATTCTTAGGAAGGATGTAGTCAGCGTAATTGGTAACGGGGTTGTTGTTAATCCTGATGTGTTGCTCAAAGAATTGGATAATCTTGATGGTGAAAGAGGTCAACTTAAGATCTCAGATAGAGCCCATGTGATTATGCCATATCATAAATTGTTGGATAGTGGAGAGGAAAGTTCTAAGGGTAAATCAATGATAGGTACCACTGGAAACGGAATAGGTCCTTGTTATTCTGACAAAGCCTCAAGAATTGGAATTCGAATGGGAGATATTTTAGATGATGATATTATTATTGAACGTTTAGAAAAGGCGCTCCCCCGTAATCAGGCTTTGTTAAGTCATTATGGAATTAAAAATAGTTTGACAGTGGATAGTTTGTTAGATTTGTGTAAAGAATGGAGGGCGAAATTAGGTGAATATATAACAGATGCCTCTTTGCTAGTTAATAGACATATTGATAATGGCGATAATATCCTTCTTGAGGGTGCACAAGGCGTTCATATTGATATTGAATATGGAACTTATCCATTCGTTACTTCTTCTAGTCCAACAACAGCTGGTGCAGCATTAGGTTCAGGAATAGCTCCTTCTAAAATTAGCGATGTAGTAGGAGTCACTAAAGCCTATTTGACAAGAGTTGGGTCAGGACCTTTCCCTACAGAATTAGAAGATGAAGTGGGCGAAATGATAAGAGTTAAAGGTCAAGAATTTGGTACAACTACTGGGAGACCAAGAAGATGTGGTTGGTTAGATTTGGTTATGTTAGAATTGTCAAATAGAATTTGTGGTTTTTCATCTTTAGCAATTATGAAATTAGATATTTTATCAGACATGGATGAAATCAAAGTTTGTGTAGCTTACAAAGATGATAAAGGTTCAGAAGTTAATCATTTTCCTTCATCCTTATCTTATCTTGCGAAATGTGAACCCGTATACAAAACATTTCCAGGATGGTCTTCGTCTGGTATCGATATTCCGAACGGCATTATTCCAGAGGAAATGAAAAAATTCTTGGATTTTGTTTCTGAAAGTTTAAGTATCCCAATAAGCATAGTTTCACTTGGTCCAGGTAGAGAAGAGACAATAATATCTTAGATTCAGGCATTAGGTTTCCTAATCGTTAGATTGTTACAGATTATAGACATGTTTGGCAGTGCCACTGAATAAGGAAGTCATCTCTTCCTCGTTACAGCTACGTGCTATGGCGATACGCTTGAAGGCGTTCCATAAGACTGTGTAGCTGCAGCTTGCTTTGTCCACAGGGAAGTTCGATTCGAACATGCACCGATTTGCACCGAATTGGTCGATTGCGAAGTTGATGTACGGTGCCATTGCCTCAGCGAGTTCCTCTGATGTCGGAGGTACAGCGCGTTTCTCAAAACCGAATCCACACACAGGCATAGGCAATCCGCCCAGTTTCATGTAAACGTTAGATTGCTCTGCAAGCTTCTTGATATTTTCACGCCATTCTTTTGCTACTACACCATCCCAGCCTCGCTTATTCTCGAATAGAGATACGCCGATAGGCATCCCGAGGTGGTTGCAAATGATAGGCATTTTAGGGAATGAGCTGGCAAGATCAGTGAGGCTCGGAATCTGAGGATGATATAGCCAAGTTTCGAAGACTAACCCACGTGATTGTAGCTCGGCAATCCCCTCGCGGAATTTAGCGCCAGCAAGTTTGTTATTATTTTCAAAGACCTCGAAGACTTCGGCACCTTCACCGAATGCACATGGGTCGCGTATTCCTCTAAAATTCTTCCCGGCTGCAATGTGAGCATCA
>MIZB01000120.1_pt1 | contig 33440 bp, 22 predicted proteins | sample 888171 | NCBI WGS metagenome assembly MIZB01 (sample SAMN05440186, study PRJNA335308) | marine metagenome | isolation source: marine water
TTGCATGGACTCCTTTATCAAAGCTCTACCAACGCCTTTACCTTGATGATTAGAAGAAACGACAACATTACCAATCATTCCTAAATTTCCATAATCAAAAGGTGTTGCAATACCTAAAAGCTCTTCTTTTTCAAAGGCAACCAAAGGAATACTAATTCGAAAAAGACGATTCCAGTCCTCTGTCGAATTACTCCAATCTTCCTGATCTGTAAGGGATTTAGCGAATTCTAACTCAGACTTTTTTAAATCTCTAATATTAATCATCTGATAAACCCTCATCACAATCTTGTTGACCAAATGTCAAGAATTTTTTATCAACTCTTTGAAGCTTAAGACGGCAACTTCCGTAACCAAAATCTTCTCCACCATACCAATGTGGACAATCTTTGCACTTAAGCATTATAATTATGCAATGAGTGACATTATTATAAGATAGGTTATGGTAAAATCTTATAATTAGTAGCCCCTCGTTGTAATTATATGAATAGAATCTCATCAGTCACTTTGGCCATTATGCTGACCTTGACTACAATGAGTACTGGCTCTGTTGAAATCAATGAATTTCAAGAGGAAAATAACCCATTTAGTGGATTTGAAACTGATGGAAATGACACCTTAGATAGGACTAATACCTTTCCTTTTGACGTTTATTTTGACGACTATCATGAATACCATGAAGTAGTTTCCGAACTACAAGCATTTGCAAATGATTATCCAGACATTGTTGAATTTTACACCTTAACTGACATGATTCCGAGAGGAGCCACATGGCAAAACAATGAAATTGTCGGCGTGAAAATTTCTGATAATGTAGCTAATGAACCAGATTACTACGATGACCCAGATGAAGAAACACTTTTCATAGTCGGTAATCATCACGCAAGAGAATGGATGAGTGTCGTTACACCACTATATTTTGTTTATTTCATGACATACTACTATGGAGAACCTCCTACTGATAATGATGGAGATGGACTCATCAATGAAGACATGATTGATGGAATAGACAATGACGGTGATGGAGAACAAGGCGGGCGTGTAGATGAATTCGGTAGAGCTTTATTCGACGGTATTGATAACGATGGTGATGGAATAATTGATGAAGGAATTGATGAGGACCCTAGTGAAGCTCGTGTAACTTATTTGGTCAATAATAGAGAAACATGGATTGTTCCTATACTAAATCCTGATGGATACATGTATGATAGAGAAGATCCAGATAGATTTTGGAGAAAGAACATGAGAGATAATGATCAAAATGATCGTTATGGAGACGCATGTGATGGAGTAGACATTAATCGTAATTATCCATTTGAATGGTCACACAATACACAACTTACAGCATTAATTGGAGATGATTTAGAGCCTGAATTTACTGTCGATGATGATAATCCTTGTTCAGATGTTTATCATGGCCCTAGAGATCAGAATGATGACGATGGTGACTGTGACGATGATCCTTTAACTTCTGCACTTTGTGATGGACCTATAGTAGGAGGTATTGGTGATCAAAATACTCAAACGGGTGTGGATGAAGACCCTCCTGATGCTCAGCATAAAGACGATGATAATGATGGAATGATTGATGAAGATCGAGAAGGTGGATTCTCAGAGCCTGAGACAGAAGTAATCGAGTATTTGACTTGGAGATTGGATATTTATCCAGATTATCCTCAAGAACAGTATTTAGAAGATTACCAAAATGGAATTGAGAGAGATAATTGGCCTGAGATGTTTGTCACAAACCTTGACGGAAAAGTTATCAGAAACTATAGAACTGAAGCTCATGATATGAAGCATAATTTCATGAATTCGATTTCATATCACGCATATTCTAATCTTTACATCTGGCCATGGGGATACAAGGACCAAGACCCACCTCATGAATTATACATGGAGAATCAAGTTAAGCCATTAATGAATGTTACTGGATATGGTAATTGGAAGGACCAGGGTGGATACAAAGTCTCTGGAGATATTAATGATTACCTCTACGGTATGCAAGGTTCATTTTCATATACTGTGGAATTGAATGCCGCAAATCAAGGTGGACTAGAAGGTGGATTCCATGCAGATCCACTATTAATTCGGCCAACTGTTAGAATGCATTTACTAACAAACATTCATTTCTTAGATGAATCCCCAGAAGCAAGAATTGGTCAAATGTTTGGAAGTTATAATCAAATAGGTTCAGAAGGAATATACTCTCCTGAAGATACAATGATGCCAACCCTAACCATCCTATCTTCAAAGGGTGAAAGTGTGGGATTCCAATCAGATACTGATGTAAGTTTCGAAAAGTATTATGCAAATGATGATTTTCCTGTTAAAGTCTTAGTTGAGAATTCCCAATTTATGAAGAAAGATTCTATTTTTCTGAAATATAGAAATGATAATATGATGGAAGGTGAATGGAAAGAAGTTCCAATGATATGTTCTGAAAATTGTGATGTAAAAGCTATAGGTGATGTTAATTCATCTGCAGGATTCAATATTCAAAAACGTGACTCAGTATACAAGGCATATGTTCCAGAAACCGAAGAATCAATGAATGTTCAATTCTATGCAGTAGCTCAAGATTCAAGACTTGCCAGTCAAAATTTTGGAGGATATGTAACTACAGGTTATGGAGCTTCTGAACCAATCGAAATTTTTGTAGATGACATTATTGGATTTGGAAATGGTATTGTAGATTTCTTTGCTGTAGCAATTATGATGGGAATAATTTACGGTGTTGTTTGGGGTGGATTATACAAGACCGTTGGAATTGCTACAGAGGCTGAAAGGAGAAAGAATGAGGATGATGAAGTAAAGAATAAAGCGCCTAAGAAAAAAGCGAAGCCTCCTACCAAACCACCAGCTAAAGGAAAAATAAAACCCAGAACTGTAGCCGCAATACCTAAGGAAGGCTGAATGAATGGCTGATGAAAAACCACAACAATTTTCCTCTAGATTAGGATTAATTCTAACTACTATTGGGGCTGCTGTAGGTACTGGGAATATTTGGAGATTCCCTAGAGAAGCTGCTGCAAATGGCGGCGGTTCTTTCATGATTGGATGGTTACTATTTTTATTTGCGTGGTCTATTCCACTATTGATGGCTGAGTTTGCCATTGGAAAGAAAACAAGACTAGGCACCATAGGTGCAATGAGAGACATGGCTGGCCGTAACTTTACTTGGCTTGGAATATGGATGATGTGGGTTGGAACTGCAGTGGGATTCTACTACGCAGTCGTAATGGGATGGACTATTCGATATTTCTGGATTGCATTGTCTGGACAAATGAGTGATGCCTCCGATACCACCGAAACTCAAGCATTATGGGATAATTTTATTGGATCTCCGTTTGAAGTGATATTCTTCCAATTAATTGCAGTTGCTTTCTCAGCATTTATCGTTTATAATGGAATAAGTGGCATAGAAAAGGCAAATATGGTTTTGATACCATGCCTTGTAGCTTTCTTAATTGTAGCTATGATTTATCCATTTTTCCTTAACTTTGAAGGTGCAGCTATGGGCCTAAAATTCTTATTCATTCCGCAATGGGAATATTTGTTTAAAGGAGAAACCTGGATTCGAGCTTTGACACAATCGGCATGGTCGACTTCTGCAGGATTTGGGATGGCAATTACCTATGCTGTTGCCATGAGAAAGAAAGAGGATATCGGATTAAATGCATTCCTAACTGGATTAGGAAATAACTCAGTCTCATTGATTGCAGGCGTCGCTGTTTTAGGGACTATTTTCGCATTATCAGATAGTACTGCTGAGGGATTAGAGGCTGTTGAAGCTGGATCCTCAGGACTGACATTTATTCATTTAACTGCTTTATTTGCATCAATGGGAACTGCTGGATGGGTTATTGGAAGTATATTCTTTCTTGCCATGTCTTTTGCCGCACTAACCTCTATGGTTTCAACTTTACAAGGTTGTGTCGTAAATTTTGTAGATATGGGCTGGGAGAGAAAAGAAGCTGTTCGATATATTGCAGTCGCAGTGGCCTTGGCAGGTATACCTTCAGCTTTTAGTTTAGAATTCCTTGATAATCAGGACTTTGTGTGGGGTACTGGTCTAATTGTTTCTGGATTGATGGTTGCAATTGTCGTAATGAAATTTGGTGTAAGTAGATTTAGAAAAGAATTAATCAATACGAAATATGCAGACATCCAAATTGGTAAATGGTGGGAATATATTATCAAATACGTTTTCCCTATTGAATTTATTCTTGTTTTTGGATTTTTCATATATGAAAAATTACAAGATAAAAATGATTCACCAATTGAAGGGATGGGGCTCGGACTCTTCACTATAATCACAATGATTGTCCAATGGGCAATGATACTAATTATATTCATATTTGTACTGAATAATAGAGTAGCTGATGCCACAAAGAAAGGTCCTGTTTCAGATGGGAACTTTGATGATGATGTTGAATGGGCTGAAAAGATCTAAGTCCTTTACTCTAAGAGTTGAGATTTAGCTGCCTTAAATTCTTTGTCACTGAGCATACCACGATCTTTCAATTCGCCAAGTTTCCTTAATTTCTGAATTAAGACTTCACGATTATCTTGAACTGCAGTCGTATCATTGAGATTACTTCCCCAGTCACTACGCCTGTCATTCCTTTTCTGTAAACGTGAACCACATTTACCACATATTCTAAAATTAGAAGGTGCACGAACACCACATTTACTACAAACGACATACAATTCACCAGAAAAAACTTCTCTATGTGAATATTTCTTTGCATTCTCCTCTTCACCTGGAGGTACTTCCGTCTTGAATATTCTTGATTCTTCATAGTCATTAGGAAACCAATCTCGACGAACTGCAGTGAATGTATCACCTTCAATCGAATGATAATATAGATCCATACGAGCTATTTCTTTATCTCTTGTACTTACTAATGCTTCCATCTTAATTGTGGTTTGCTCGCCCTCTGCTAAATTATCCACTATTGTCTGGCCTCTCGTTTGAAATCTATCAAATGAAATGGTAATATTACGTGCAATACCATTACCTGAATTTGTTAAATTAACTTCAAAATCATTCCATACATTATGTTCAAAAGGTTTAGATTGAAGTACCTCAAACTCAATAAAAGGTAGAGAAATTGTTTTAGAATTAGCTATTGTTTCATCTGCTAATTTTTTAGCCTCAAGAACTTCATCCAACAATTTTTCAGTATTGTTTACTGATTTTACTGAACGCTTACGCTTAATCCTTCTAACTTTCTTTTTAGAACCAAAATTAGTGAAGGACACCTTATCAGTCATCTTATTAGCCATAGTAATGGGTAATTTATACCTTATCTATTGTTACTATTTTTCTTCTTCAACTTCTTCGTAGTCTACATCTACAACATTATCATCATCAACTTCTTGTTCATTATCTGAAGGTTGTTGCTGAGCTTGTTCTTCTGCAGCTTGTTGATATGCCATTTGTCCAACAGCTTGGGATGCTTGCTGAAAATCTTCTAAAGCTTTTTTGAGTGAATCTAAGTCATCCTCTTTCATTGCAGCTTCAAGTTTTTCCTTAGACTCTTCAACTTTAGATTTTGTCTCTTCATCAACCTTGTCACCTAAATCAGTAATGGCTTTATCAGTAGCATAAACAAATGATTCAGCTTGGTTTCGTGTTTCAATTAACTCTCTAGCTACTTTGTCTTCATCTGCATGCTTCTCGGCTTCTTTGATCTTATCTTCTATTTCGTCATCACTCAGATTAGATTTAGATGTGATCTCTATACGTTGTTCATTATCTGTTCCTTTGTCTTTTGCAGTTACATTAATGACGCCATTACGATCTATGTCAAAAGAAACTTCAATCTGAGGAATACCTCGAGCTGCAGGCGGAATACCTAATAATTGGAAACGACCTAACGTATCATTATCGGCTGCCATCGTTCTTTCACCCTGCAAAACATGTATTTCTACAGCTGGCTGATTATCTGCAGCCGTTGAAAAAATCTTTGATTTATTAGTTGGAATCGTAGTATTTCTGTCTATCAAAGGAGTTAGAACTGAACCTTCAGTTTCAATACCTAAAGTTAGAGGAGTTACATCCAAAAGAACAACGTCTTTCACATCACCTGCAAGAACTCCAGCTTGGATTGCTGCACCCATTGCAACACATTGCATTGGATCTACACCTCTTTCGGACTTACGACCTACAAATTTTTCGAATGATTTCTGGACTGTAGGCATACGTGTTGGACCTCCAACAAGAATGACTTTGTCAACCTCTCCAGGTTTCATTTTAGCATCCTTAAATGCTCGTTTGATCGGTTTTTCACACTTTGCAATAACTGGACCGACGATAGATTCTAATTTCGCTCGAGACAAATCATGTTCTAAATGCTTAGGACCACTGGAATCCGACCAGATGTATGGTAAATTTATTGTGGATTTAAGTGTGTTACTTAATTCAATTTTAGCTTTTTCAGCTGCATCACGTAAACGTTGCTTGGCTGCAGGGTCATCACGTAAGTCAATTCCATTCTCTTCCTTGAAAATATCAGCTAAATAATCAATAATGGCTTCATCCATATCAGTTCCACCGAGAGTATTATCTCCTGAAGTCGAAATAACATCGAAAACACCATTATCCATTTCCATTATTGTAACATCAAATGTTCCGCCACCCAAATCTAAAACTGCTGCAGTATATTCACCTTCTTTGTCAAGCCCGTAAGCTAAAGCTGCTGCAGTTGGTTCATTAATAATTCTTTCAACTTCAAGTCCTGCAATTTTACCTGCATCTATTGTTGCTTGCCTTTGATTATCATTAAAATATGCAGGTACTGTGATTACTGCCTTGTTGATATCCACACCAAGGTGATCCTCAGAATCTGCTTTTATTTTTTGTAAAATCATAGCGGAAATTTCTTCAGGCGAGTATTTCTTTTTCTTAATTGTTACTCTATGCTTTGTACCCATCTTTCTCTTGATATGCATAATTGTATTTTCAGGATTCAAAACTGCTTGCCTTTTAGCAGGATCACCTACAATACGTTCACCATCTTTTGTAAATGCCACCACTGAAGGAAACATCTTTCCACCGAATGTGGAGCCTTCTGCAGAAGGTATGATTACTGGTCTGCCACCTTCCAAATACGCTGCTTCTGAATTGGTTGTACCCAAATCGATTCCAATTATAGTTTCTTTTGCCATCTTATTCACCTTTTATTTCTTCTTTCTCTGTTTTTTCTTCAATATTTTTTGATACTACAACCTTTGCTGGCCGTAGTAATTCACCTTCAAGTTTGTAACCTGATTGTATAACGTCAACTATTGTGTTAGGTTCTGTACCTTCTTTTTCAACTGTTGTTAACGCTTCATGAAATCTAAAATCGAATTGATCCCCAGAAGGATCAAATCTTTCTAATTCTAATGAGCTCATAAAAGAAGATACAAATTTATGTACTCCTGAAATTCCAGCTAGAGAACTTTCTAAATCAGGATATTCCGCTTTTTGAGCATGTTCAATTATGTCAATAACTTCCAAGAAATTAGACAGAACTTCACCTTTGGTTCGAAGATTATACTGAGCACGATCTCGATCAATACGTTTCCTAAAATTATCAAAATCGGCAGCTAGTCTCATAAATTTCTCATTATGATCTTCAATCTCCATCTTCAATTTCTCTATAATCTGTTCTTGTGTTAGAACTTGAGGCTCTTCAGCCTCTATTTCTTGAGATTCTTCAACATCTTTATCTTTGGAATTCATCGGTTATGAACCTGAGGTTGTTAACCTCTTGATTGAAACAAAAAAAGAGCCTATATAAAATTTATTAATTATCTTAATCCAAATTTTTCACGAGCTTCAGCCACTCTCTTTCGATATTCTTTAGGAAGCTGATATCTAGCCAATTGCTCTAATTCAGTCCAATTTTTTTGAAATTCCTTCTTGGAACTTGTAGAAATCATTTCCTCAAATTTTTGCATATTACTCTTAGTATCCCAAAAATAATAAAGTGAAAAGCAAAACAAGATTAGCCCAACAATTAAAACCCAAATATCCCAATCACCTAAAAAATCTAAAATTGCAGTTGGCGCAATAGAAGAATCTGAATACCATTGCCCTACCATTCCAATAAAAAACATAAAGCCGCTAATTATTGAAATCACTGCACTAGTTGCAAGCATATGTTCCTGCAACCACCCATTCAGTTCTCTTCTCCACTCACTGGCCATTACATGTCTGATTAATGGATGAGTATAAAGATTACGCAAGAAATATTAATATGTACTCTCCACCTACAATTATTATATGAATGTAGCTAAGAGAATGGATTTACTAGGAAGTGAGACTGCATTTGCTGTATCTGCTGAAGCTGCAAAATTAGCTGAAACAGGGATGAAGATATATCCCTTCCATTTAGGAGATATTAACCTTCCAACACCTATCTCAGTCATAAATGGAGCAGAAGAAGCTATACGATCTGGAAAGACGGGATATTGTCCGGCGCCTGGAATTCCTGAATTAAGAATAGCTCTCGCAAAAGACGTTGGAGATTCAAGAGGAATTAAATATGGTATTGAAAATGTTTCAATACAACCTGGTGGAAAGCCAAGTATTGGGAAATATATTGCGGCAATGATGGAAAAGGGAGATGTAGTTCTATATCCAAATCCCGGTTATCCAATCTATGAATCCCAGATTGAATTTTATGAAGGAATAGCACATCCATATGGATATTTAGACAATTCTTCCGGATTAGAACTAGATTTTAGTGCAATTGAAAAGGGAATTAAAAAGGGTGCAAAACATATTTTTTATAACAATTACAATAATCCTACTGGAGCTTCCTCATCCGAAGAAGAAATGGCAAAATTAGCTGATTTAGTTATAAAAAACGATATGTTTTTAATATCAGACGATGCTTATTTTGATACGCTTTTTGAAGGAACTCCCCGCTCGATTGCTAGTCTTCCTGGAATGAAAGAACGTACGTTAACAATGTATACATTCTCTAAAAAATTTGCAATGACTGGATGGAGATTAGGAGGTGCTATTGGACCTTCAAAAATAATTGATCAAATTACAAGGCTTAATGTAAATATGGAATCATGTACAACACATTTTATTCAATATGGAGGAATCGCAGGTCTTGAAGCTTCTAAAAAAGAAACTCAGGATATTCTAGATAAGTTGAGAGTTAGAAGAGATATGCTTGTAAAAACTATGAACGGAATAGAAGGCGTAGAAGCTCACTCACCTGAAGCTGGCTTTTATGTTTTTCCAAAAATAACAAAACTTATGGAAAGAACTGGTTTTGAAGATGTTGAAGAATTTCGAAAAGCAGTACTAAATGATACTGGAGTTAGTTTTTGTGGAAGACATCATTTCGGAAGACCTCTGGATAATGAAAGTGATTCATATATCCGTCTTGCCTTCTCAGGAATTGGCAAAGATGATTTGAAAGAAGGAATGGGATTATTTCAAAATTGGATAGAGGCTAGGGCAAAATAATGGCAAAAGCAATGTTTGGGGCTGGATGCTTTTGGGGTGTTGAATATAACTTTTCAAAGATAGAAGGAGTTAACAGTGTTGTTTCAGGATATAGTGGTGGTAAAACTGAAAATCCAACATATGAACAGGTTTGCAGCAATTCTACTGAACATGCTGAAGTCGTATTGATAGATTATAATTCCGATATTGTATCTTATGATTCATTACTTAATGTATTTTGGGAAAAACATGATCCTACTACATTAAATCGTCAAGGACCTGATGTAGGTACACAATACCGTTCAGCAATTTATTACTTTACTGAAATGCAAAAAGCAATCGCTATAAAATCCCTTGATTATCTACAAAGTAAAATTGGAGATAAGAAAATAGTGACTGAAATTACAGAAGCTGGTGATTTTTGGATAGCCGAAGAATATCACCAAAAATATTTTGAAAAACACCGAATTAATCACTAACCAAAACCATCAACCCCAGAACAAGAAAATATAGGAAATAATCAATGCAGGGATGGCACTGTACAAAGTAGCTACTACAGCCATACGAGGAGTTAAGGCAATAGCTGGAAACAGAGCATCGCCATCATTTGAAATTGCATTTCCAATTAAAGCTGCAAATGGAATTATTCCATTAAGATACAGTGTTGTGACCAATATTTGAGGACCGCAACCTGGAACAAAGCCAATTAGAATGGCTAGCAATGGAATAAAAATCCAAGCAGCTTCGGCTATACCGGCTAAATCAAGTCCCAAAAAGGCATATGCGTATTCGTATGCTAAATAGGCTGCAATGACCCAAGCAGTAACAAATGATGTCTCTTCAGTAGCCCTTGTAAACGGATGGTCATGATGCATTGTAACTGCATTTACTGGTGAAATGGACCATACACCTACCGAAAGTGCTGCACCACATAATCCTAATGCAAAAACAAAATTTCCTAACTCATAGATGTCTATTTGCATTAATTGCATTGAACCTAATATAAGTCCAGGAACTGCAAGAATCATATAGAATTTATCCCTATTACGTAATCTTCCAATGACTGTGTGCCCCAGAAATTTGACCTCAGTACTGTAAAGTTCACCTCGATGAAATCTGTCTACTAACCAACCACAGATGATTGCCGCAAACATAGAGATAAGTATTATTTTAAAATAAGTTGTTGGTTCTTTTGCTAAAAGAAGAAAGGCTGCATCACCCATTGTTCCAATTAATGCTGCAACCATTGCACCTAAGGTAATATTTCCTCTAGCAAAGGCAGTTATGACCACTACGGCACCTCCACAACCTGGAAGAGCGCCCAAACAACTAGCCGTAGGTACTTGCCAAACACCACCTTTCTCCATAACCTTACCTACATCCACTTTGAAAGAATGTTCTAATCCAAAGAAAAATAATAATGTGGCCGCAACAAAAACAGAAACTTGAGTATAGGCATCAAAAATAGCAAAACGAGTTACATCTCCTAATTCGCCAGGAAATATAGAAGCAATTAACAATAAAAAAGATACTATTAATCGACGGTAGCGTTCTCTAAAAAGATTTCCAATGCCTTCTACATTGAAATCTAAAGATGTCTTCTTGGAAGTTACCGGACTCACTAATCATTCTCCAATTTAACATAAACTTCATTAGCTACTGATGTAGAAATCTGGATTGATGAATCCTCTAAACTAACATTAATTCCACCACCAAAATCATCTCGAGAAACTATTTTTAACTTAATGCCAGGAAATATTCCATTTTTCTCTAGCCAAGTAAGAAGCTCGGGATCTCTGTCAGGCACCTGTGTAACAACTAAATATTGGTTCAAAGAACAGTCACTAAGTAATAAATCTTCATCAATTGGTAACTCCCCATTAGGTCCTGGAATAGGATGTCCGTGAGGATCACGTTCAGGATTACCAAGATAGTTCGCAATTACTGTTTCCAATTCAGTAGATAGGCCGTGTTCAAGATTTTCGGCCTCCTCATGAAGCTGTTCACGACCCAAATCAAGTGTTTGAGAAAGAAATGTTTCCAACAGTCTATGTCTACGCACAACTGAAAGGGCCCTCCGTCTACCTTCTGAAGTTAATGAGGCTCCTTTGTAGGGAATATGCTTGACTAAACCACGCTCAGTAAGTCTTTGAACCATTTTTGTAGCTGAGGCTGGCGCTACATTCAGAAGTTGGGCTAAATCCTGAGTAGCTACATCATCTGGGCCAAGTTCCCAAATAGATTTTAGATAATTTTCTACAGCTACTGAATCCATAAAAATATATTTAGTGTGAGCTAATATAAAGTTTAGCCTTGGCTAAAACTATTAATCTTTTTCTGTAGTACCTTCGGGATCTTGTGTATTAACCATTCTAACTCCAAAATATATCAATCCAAAACTAACTAATTGTATCCAACCTAATTCTTCATTTATCCATAACCAACTAGATAAAATCCCAAAGATTGGAACTACATTAACAAAACTGGAAGCCCTATTTGCACCTATGACTTCTATACCAATTGCAAAAAATACGTATGAAAGGGCTGTTGAAAGAATACCAAGATATCCGATTAAAAGCCATTCTTCATTACTCCAAGAACGCTCCCAAGGTGATTCGAGTAAAGTAAAAGGAATAAAAAGAGTCCAACCAATCAAAGAAACCCAAGCAATTAATGACAAAGAACTCAATTGTCCACCCTTTGATTTGAGAACGTATATCCGCACAACTATTATGTAAATAGCATATGCAAAAGCTCCAAACATAATCAAACTGTTTCCAATCAAACGCTCTTTAAGTGGAATATCAATATTAGGCGATGCAAGAAATATGAGCAAAATCCCAGTAAAACTAAGAGCCATTCCTGAAATACTCTTACTCGTTAATTTATGAGATAATACAAAAAATGATAATATGGCTACAAAAATTGGATTAAATCCAATTACTAAAGAAGCATCTGAAGCAGCAGTTCTTTGCATACCATACATGTATCCTATTTGGTACAGAAAAACCGAAGTGAAGGCCATGACGAACAAGACTCGACTATCTGCAGCTTTAGGTACTATATTGCCTTCCTTAATCCACATCCAAGCAAAAAGAATTGGAACTGCAAATGTATATCTTAAAAACATTACTGTAAAAGGAAAATCTAGTAAATCCGTAGCAAGGATTCGACCCACGGGCCATGCCAATCCCCAGAGAACTGCGACAGTTAGCATCAATAAATTTGTAGTTGCAAGTTTACGTGTACTAAAATCAAGCATAATTATTAATCTTTTTTAGTTCCCAAAAAGTACTCATTTATGTGAGGATCCACAAGAATTTTACTTGCTTTATCGGTATGAACTACTTGTCCATTAGCAAAAATATATCCTCTGTCAGAACGAGCTAGAGAAAGGCGAGCATTTTGTTCTACTATTAAGACTGTGATTCCCTTAGAACGTAGAGCATCAATTCTTTCAATAATTTGTTGCTGATAGAGAGGGCTCAATGCTGCTGTAGGTTCATCCAACAAAAGAAAATCGGGATCTCCTATCAAAGCTCGACTTATGGCAAGCATTTGTCTTTGACCTCCAGATAAAGAAGCGGCAACATCATTCATCCTAGGCTTCAAATCTTCAAACATGTCTAAAGAGCGACTGATACGCTCTTCAAGTATTGGAACTGAGAGATTAATCCCACCCATTTCCAGATTTTCTTTAACTGAAAGACTTGGAAATACATTGTCCACTTGAGGAACATAAGCTATACCTCGATTAACTAGAGAATCTGTACGCCATCCAGAGACTTCTTCACCTTTATGCTTCACACTCCCTTTATAGTAAGTAGCAATACCAAAAATTAGCTTTATGAAAGTAGATTTTCCACAACCGTTAGGTCCAATTACGGTAACAAATTCACCCTGATCTACGTAAAGATCAACATTATTCATAATTTGAACCTTACCATAACCACCCTCGAGCCCAGTAACTTCCAATATTTTACTCATTAATGGCCACCCAGATATGCTTCAATTACTTCTTTACTATCTTTAACTTCATCAGGAGTTCCTTCCATCAAAACTTTACCTTGATCCATGACTATTATCCTATCAACTCCAGCCCTAAGAATAAAGTCCATATTATGCTCAATAACAAGAATGGAAATATTGGTCTGAGAAACAATATCACGTAAATTATTAAAAATCTTTTCAGCCAAAGGCCCCGCAACCCCAGCTACAGGTTCATCCAATAATAAGAGTTCAGGTTCTCCCATCAAAGCTCGACCAATGTCAACTAATTTACTTTGACCACCAGACAACTCACTAGTAAGGTTATGAGCCATGTGAGTAATTTCCAGAGACTCTAAAGTTTCGTAAGCCTTAGCGAGTCTTTCTTCTTCTTCATTTTTCCTGAAATAAGTAAACAATGCCTCTATAGGATTTGTACCAAATTGATTTCTAGGAGGTATAAGAAGATTCTCAATAGCCGTCATCTCTCTCCAAAGAAGTGTGTGCTGAAAAGTACGTGTTAAACCTAATTTTTGTATCTGATCCGGACGCAAATTTGTTGCTTCTTCACCGAAAATCTCAACTTCGCCCTTGGTAGCATCAAGGAGACCTGAAATACAATTGAAAGTTGTAGTTTTACCACAACCATTAGGTCCAATTAATCCAACAAATTCACCTTTATTCACTTTGAAAGACACATTATCAATCGCACGTAATCCTCCAAAATCTTTAGTCATGTTACTAACTTTTAAGACTGAGGTCATTAGATTACACCTTCCTGTTCAAGTTCAACCATAGCTGACTTACTGGATTATCTGGCCTTTTAGGAACTTCAGGAATTAATCCTTTCGAGGAGAATAACAAACTAACCAATATCACTAATCCAATCAAAACTAATTTAAGATAAACTAGATTTATTTCTATAACTTCTGGATTCACAGAACCAAAGGGTTCTATAATTGACAAATCACTGTTAAAATATCCAATAACATCTATAAGTAACCAAGCGAAAAATTCATCTATTCCTGAAACGCCTTCATGGAATTGACTATCCACATCTCCTCTAGCAACAACCAATAAATTAAATACAAATTCAGTTAATACAATAATGTACGCGCCGATAATCATTCCACGATTATTTCCACGGCCCCCGACTACAAATGCAGCCCAAATTAAGAAGGTCGATTTTACAGGATTAATAAAATCATCTAGTATACTCATGTTCAACCAAGCCCATAAGGCGCCACCAAAGCCAGCTATAGCACCGCCTAACGCCAAGCTCATGGCCTTATGTCTGAATACATTGTGCCCATGATGCATTGTCACTTCTTCATCCTCCCTAATAGCTCGTAATATACGGCCCCAAGGAGAAGACAATATTTTTTCTAATAACATCCAAACAAAAATAAATGAAATAACTGCAATTGTGGCAAGTAAAACTGAATAGGGAGCTGCTTGAATAATACCGTCTTGGTTCTCTAAATTTAACCATCTACCTACTGAATCGTCCATAGAAGACACCCACCATTCCTCAAATGGAAGTGCATATTGTGTTATTCCAATTGCAGATGTTCCAGTACCTGCTCTAAGCAGTGGTTCAGCCTTCATTGAAATTCTTACAATCTCACCCAACGAAATTGTAACTATTGCAAAATAGTCCATGCGAAGATCGGCAGTAGGATAGGCAAGAAGCCATCCTGCAACTCCTGCAACTAATATTGCAGCTATGAGTCCGGCCCAAGGTGCCCAACCATACCCTCCACTCTCAAAACATACTCCGGTTGTTGCATTACATATCTCTTTATCAATAGTCAGAAGTCCTAATGTTATAGCACCAATACCTGCAAAGAAAATAACTCCGAAATTTGTCATTCCTGTTATTCCGGTGTGTAAATTTAATGAAAATGACAAAATTGAGAATATACAAACCAAAATAATTATCCTAGAAATTTGCATAGACTTAGTAAAACTAGTTATGCTAGGTAACCACCATGAAATAAAAATTAGAATAATTAGAAGTATACCAAATAATAACCAAGATCCTTTTACACTTTCTCTACCATAAGGGAAGTGCTTACGTGTAAACTCAACTAGTGATGAATCATTACCAGATAAGGCACTAAATTGGTTATTTTTAAATTCAGTAATTGAAGACATTAAAGAATTAGATGAATAAGCAATTAAGACAAGGCCAAGAATCCAAATCTTAAATATTAGTAAAAATATACCAAAAATAAGAAGTGAAATATTGAACTCATTACCTAATTTTCTAATTCCTAAACCATATATCTCATTTAATGGTTCTATTAATTTAAAGAATAGACGAAAAATATCATTAAAAGATAAGACCAATAAAAGATAGGCTAATTCAGTTACATAGAGCGTGGAGTCAGTGTCCCTCACAGAACTAGGTTCAATCAAAGATTCATATTTTAATAATAGTAAGGCTGAAAATACAAATAGTGGATTAAAGCGATGTATAATCTCTGATTTGGTCCTAAATAAAACTAATATAGTTAAGAAGATAGCAATAACTAATAATATCAAATAAAGTAAATCAACCATATAATACAAGACTCCTGAGCCTGAAGTAATTTGATCCATAAATAATATGAAACCAACTCCAAACAAGCATCCAAACAACAAGGACCACTTACCAGCTTCAGATTGTGAAATAAGTCTTTCATCTATATTTTTGAAGACAAAAAATAAATCAGTTTTAGAAAGATATATTGTAAAAAATAAAAGAAGTACTCCAGAAGCTTGCAAAGCTAAAAATAAAAGATCTAAAATCAAGTAAATTGTTCCTGAACCATTAACTAAGTAATCGACACCATAGAATATTACGATCAAAGAAAAACCAGATACTAAAAGCTCATTCCTTTGATGATACGTAAGATTCCCTGATGAACTAAAGATTTTGTTTAAATAATCAATTAAGGAAATTGCAGATGAATAAATTAAAATTAGACCAATCAAGGTCAAAATAAGAAAGATATAATCTATAATGAGGTAGAAAATACCTGAACCTGATGTTTGAATATCCAATATACTCACTAGTACCACTTGGAGTATTGAAATTGCAAAAATACCCAACTTTTGTGAATCTGTAAATGCTCTAAATTGCACACTCAAGTAAGGTATTTCGGGTAAATTGGTTATCCCCTTAAAATCATTATACGTGATAGATTTTAGAAGTAAATAAACAAACGATATGATAACTACTAAAGCTATTCCAGCAAACCAATCACCAGTTATTTTCCAACATACCAAATAGAAAATAAAAGCAAACAGATTAAACCAATTAAAGATTGAACCCTTACCATTACGAGCCCGCTCAATTTCCCAATTTTCCAAAGCATTACCTAAACCTTTAGGCATAATCATCAAAACTCCAATCAAAAAAATATAAGGCATTGCTTCACCAAACTCTGAATATGAAGGACGATCTAGTGCTGGACCTATACCATACAAAGCAGTCTCAGATATGGCCCTAACTAAGCCCACTATTACTGAAGCTATCAAAGCTCCTCTTACAGAACCTAAAGTCCCTAACACAATAACTGCAAAGGCCGGTAAAAGGATACTCAATCCAACTTCAGGATTCACACGAGTGTACATGCCAAATAATACCCCACCAAAGCCAGAAACTCCTGCAGCTAGGAAAGCAGTAGTTGCATGTATCCTCTCAACATTAATTCCTGAGGATGCTGCCAGATGAGGATTATCTGCAACTGCTCGCATCTGCTTTCCCAGCCTAGACAAATTAAGTAAAAATAATAATAAAACCACTGATGCAAAGACACCAATTATCAATCCTGCCTTTGTATATTGCAAGAAATAGCTAGAATCTTGCATTTCCCGGAAAGGTAAAGACTCAATTACGGTACAAATTCCATCATCCCAAAATCCATTTCCATTACTATCCGTAAAATCTTCGTTGCCATTATATTCTAAGTCAAAATTACGATCTACAAAATATTCACCATCATCATATTGACCATTTGCATTATAATCTGTAAAAAATTCGCTTCGATCATATTGCCCATTAGCATTTGCATCTATGAAATTTTCAGAATCGGCCCAACTGGATGAAAAACCCTCTTCTTTACCAGATTCAGTACAGGCCGTCTGATCCATATCATCGTTATTCTGCTCTGAAGTCCTAGTACCAAAACGAAGACGCATTGTCTGGTTTAACCAATCTGGCCAACGTATCTCTCCCAAAGGTCCAAGAGATAAGAAAGGAGACTCATCCTCTGAAAATTCAAATCTAGAGGTACTCATACGCCAATCTTTATCAGGAACAAAAAGATACGTACTTGCGTTGTATCGAAGATAAAGAAGACCGCGCAAAATCATCGCAACACCGAGTGAAGCGATCATCATCACTTGAGGAGTTGCATTTTTTTTACGAAACCTGCTATAAACTAACTTATCAATCAATACTCCAAAAAATCCAGTTATTACAAAGCCAGATACACAAGCCCAGAAAAATAAATCCCAAGTAATTATGTCATCTGCAGCGACATCAATGTTTAGAACCTTTTCTCCACCAACCAAGGTGTAGAAAAATGGACTCCACATCATTGTAAAGCCAATATATGCACCTAATAGCATCATTTCAGCTTGTGCAAAATTACCAAACCTCTGTACTTTATATATTAAAGTTAGTCCAACAGATATAGAAAGATATGCTGCGGCCCAATAAAATCCACTAACCAATACTGAACTCAGATTGAAGCTTGTAGAAGCTGTAGATTCTTGACCAATCATTAATTGGTCTACACAAAACATAAAAATTAAGATAATTATTAGTGGAGATAACAGAGCCAATCCTATCTTCTTGTATCCATCTAGATTACCTAAAGCAAAATTCAAGATAAACATACTGGAAAGTATGAATTCAAAGAATTGAACCATCCATAAAGGATCACCATGAATCAATAATGAAAACAAACCAGATTCGTAGCGAAGACCGTAGGCTGAATCAAATAGACAAATAATTGCGAATGCTAAACCTAAGGGCATGGAATCAAATTGAGACAATGCACTCCGTAAAGGGGCTCTACGGCTCTCAGGTACTTTGTTTCCACTCATTCTATTACTCTTAACCTAATTGCCACTAGAGTATGCAATATATGAATTCTCTAGCGAACTAGGGCAGCCCAGTTTTAGGCTGCCTTTTTTGCTTATGAGTTCTTTCTCTTACAGTTGACTTAGAGTCTTCTGCGGAGAAGTAACACTACACCAATAGCAGCTACTGCAGAAAGTAAACCAAATCCTGGGACTTCGTCTACTACTTCTTCAACATCTTCTTTGGTGACATTATCAACTGGGTCAACTGGGTCAACTGGGTCAACTGGGTCAACTGGATCAACTGGTGCTGTATAATGTAAACCCTTACAGAAGCCAGTATCCCATTCACCGGCCTCTGCCGCTGCATCTGCAGACAAAACGCCACCATCACATATTGCAGCAAAGGACTCTTCCACTGTTGCATTATAGAAGAAATCACAACCACTGTCAACGTTCTCATCACAAAGTTCCTTTACAATTTTTCCACACTCTTCACCATCAGCTGCTGTTTCTGCATCACAAGGATGATCTTCATCTGCATCTGCAGCTTCACAAAGTGCAAGTCCTGCATCACTAGTGAATGGACATGCATCTTCATCGTCTTCCATAGTTGGTATACCATAATCCATAAGACCTTCGAAAAGGTTCCAAGTACTGTGACAATACAATTCCATTGTATTATCTTCTTCATCTATCCAGAAAGTACATATTTCAAATCCAGATCCACCAACATCTCCATTAGCATCGAAAACGTGTACTCCAGATGCACCAGGTTGAGGAGCATCAGGTCCAGCTACGTTTACACCTAGCTGATCCACAACACCATCTGTTGTAATTGGAGTTCTGTAAGCTGTTGCTTGAGCAAGACCAATTATAGCTACTGCATCAAACACTTCTTTAGTATAGATTCCACCTTCATATCCCATTGCTTCTGCTGTTGGATAATATATGCTATCGAATAACATTCCTAGTGGTGAGTCTGCTGCTGCAGCCGGCTTGGTTACAGTAAGACCTTCTAATGAACTAGCATCTGAAAATTCGTTTGCAAAAGTAATATCTGCAATACCATCTCCACCGAATATCATTCCATCAAATTCTTGTGTTGCTAATTCTTCAACTATAGCTGCACCATCAGTTGCATAAGTTATCATGACAACTGAGTCACAATCTGATGAAATTACGGTTTCAACCATAGATGAAAAATCAGTTGCGTCATCAGCATAAGTTGATTCTGCACAAATATCACCATCATAATTATCTTTGAAAGCTGCTGCAAAGCCACTTCCATAATCATTAGTCATGGACAATAGGGCTGGACTTTCATATCCTGAAGCACCATAAGTAGCGGCAAGAGCTGCGCCTTGCTGAGCGTCACTTGGTACAACTCGGAATAAGTATCCACCATCATCTGCAGTGGTTAGTGCTGGAGAAGTTGAAGCGTAAGAGACCATAGGTACTCCTGCTGCTTTAGCTACTTCCATAGCTCCGAGAGTTGCTCCTGAACAAGCTGCCCCTGCAATTCCTACTACACCGGCGTCAATCAAACTTTGAGCTGCTGTAGCTGCGGTTGTTCCATCACAACCTGAATCTGCTTGAGTTAATGAAAATTGGAAATTCAATGGTGATATTGTATTCATATATTGAATTGCAATATTACCTGCAATACTGAATCCAGGTGAAAATTGAGCAATTGGCCCTGTAGATGGATTCAACATACCAATTGGTATAGGTGCTGCACCCGGGAAAGTGAGTCCTGATAATAATCCCCAGTGACCATTACATAACATTACTAGCTGTGGTGCACCATCGATTACTACTGAATTAAATTGACATATTTCATAACCTGATCCTGCGACATCGCCATTACTATCGAAAACATGAGTTCCGCTAGCTCCGACAAAACCAGTACCGCTTCCTAGAGTATTAAGTGCATCTCTAAGATCTGCTTCACCAGTTTTTACAGCCATACCAATTATGCTTACTGCATCATATGTTTCATGAATATAAATTGCACTTGCATTACGTTCAGTTGAAGCCCATGCTTCATCAAATCCTGCTTTTACATCACTGTCTGAACCTGGTGATGGTTTTGTAGCTATTACATTAATTGCTGCAAAAGGATCCGAAAATTCTGAAAGGAAATTCATATCTGCAATACCATCAGCTCCCATTACTGGGAAAGGACAATCTGCTGAACATACTGGACTTGTAGGTCCTTGAATACCTTGTGTGGCCATTTCTTCAAGAAGTGCTGCTCCATCAGTTGCATAAGTAACTGTGATTAAACTATCACAGCCAGCTGCTGCTATCTCTGCAACTTGTGAAGAGAAATCAGTATTGTCATCTGCATATGAAATATCTACACACATATCTACACCACCCATTGCATAAGCTCCTTTGACTACTGCAGCAAGACCTGCTCCATAATCATTAGACATATAAATTATTCCTGGGTTTTGCCATCCGTGAGATGCCGCCATAGATGCCATAGCCATACCTTGTTGAGCATCGCTTGGAACTACACGGAACATGTATCCACCATCATCTGCACTTGTTAAAGCTGGAGAAGTTGAAGCGTAAGAGACCATAGGTACTCCTGCTGCTTTAGCTACTTCCATAGCTCCGAGAGTTGCTCCTGAACAAGCCGCTCCTGCGATTCCTACTACACCGGCATCAACCAAAGATTGAGCTGCCGTAGCTGCGGTTGTTCCGTCACAACCTGAATCTGCTTCAACTAATTCAAAAGTATGAGTAGTCGAATCTTCATTAAGGTGATCTATAGCTATTTGTGCTGCATCTGAAAATGCTTCTGCATAAACTGCTATTGGACCTGTACTTGGATTCAAGAAACCAATTTTGACCGTATCGTCTTCTGCCGCTGCGTTAGCGACTGGACCTACGCCGAATATAGGCATCAAAGTTGATGCTAATAGGGCAAAAGCCACTGCTATCGTTAATATCTTACTTGCGTTCATAAGCATTACACCGGTTCAACAATAAGAGAGGGTCGTTAAAAGGGTTCATTTCCTACGCGTAGAATAACCCTATTGCTGTTTTTTTATTATTAACAACTCTACTAAGTGATAGGAATATTATTATTAACCACATCTAGTTTCTTACTCAAAAACGAGTAATTGAAATGTCAAATGAAAATGTAAAGACAGCCCCAAAATTTGTTTATAATTGTGTAAGATGTGGACAATATTGCTCAAAAGTTAAAAATGTTCCAGTCTACTTTCAGGATATTACTAGATGGAGAAAAAGCGGAGTTCTAAATGGCCTAGCTCAAAACATAGGAATGGACCTGTCTGGAGGATTTCCACAATTAGTACTAGAAACTAAAGAAGGAGAGACAGGATGTCCTATGTATGATTCTGAGAATAAATTGTGCCAAATACATCATGATATGCCGCTTAACTGCCAAGCATATCCACTCAACTATAATGGAAGTAAGTATTTCGTAATGGATAAAGCCTGTGAAGGATTGGGCCAAGGCAGTATGGATGCTAAACAACTTAAAACTCAACGAGATGCTGCATTGAAAGATTATGAAGCTAAAACTGAAAGTAATGCAGTTGTACCTCTTCTCTACAGTGTAATAATGGGAGAGCTAGTTGATCAATCTAGGAAGTCAATGGAACATATGACGGAAGAACAAAAAGCTCAAATTCAAGATATCGTAAAGGAGGAAAAAAACTGAAACCAACTTTACTTTCAGCTTTGAAGTTTCTAGCATTACAAGGTGGAATTAGACATCCTGTACACATATCCTCAATTAAATTATCTAAAAACCTAGGAATAAGTCAACAATCTGCATCAAGATACCTAATCGAATTAGTAGAGGGTGGATATTTGGATAGAAGATTGGCACAAGGTGGACAAGTTGTTACTATATTAGAAAAGGGAATTCTTATCTTACGAAAAGAATTTTCAGAATACAGCTTGATGTTCGGAGCTCAAAGAGAGATTGAAATGGAAGGTATTCTTGAAACTGGACTTGGAGAAGGTGGATACTATATTTCTCAAAAAGGGTACATGCACCAATTTCAAGAAAAATTGGGCTGGGAACCATTCAAAGGAACATTTAATCTCAGATTAAATGAGGATGAAGTTCCCAAAATTGAAGCTATGAGAGCCGCCGAAGGAATGCTGATTAATGGATTCGAACAAGAAGGAAGAACCTTTGGAAAGGCTTGGGTGTTTGAATGTATACTTAAAAATGAATCAAAAACTATTGAAAATTGCGCAATAATTTCTCCAAAGAGAACTCATTACAAAAGAGTCGTAGAAGTTATCTCTCCAGTGTTCCTTAGAAAAGAATTCAATGCAGAAGATGGCGGGAATTTTACAATATGTGTAAACTTAGGAGATATTTAAAATAGAATGGACCGAATACTGAATACAGGTGACATCGAATGAATCCCTTTCATGATTATTATGGCGTACCATGGTATGTCATTCTTGGATTATGGTCTTTAATTGCAGTAGGCTCCCACGTATACCAAGTTGGATTTATTGTAAAATTGATAAGACTAGGAAAGGACGATGATAGATTTAATTCTTGGAAACAAAGATCAAAAGAATTTTTAACTGACTGGTTAGGTCAGCGAAAAGTAGTCCAAGACAAACTCGCGGGATATGCTCATGCATTAATTTTTTGGGGATTCTTAATGCTCGTTAGCGATGTAATCGATCTGGGTACTGGTGGACTATTTGCAAAGTTTCTTGAAAAAATATACCTGGCAAACGTATGGAATCTGGTAGTAGACATTGGATACACCATGGCAGGAATTGGAATTCTTGTTGCACTTTATCGAAGATTAATTGTAAGACCTGAAAAACTAAAAGGTACCAGCATGGAAGGCGTTCTAATTTTATTTGCAATATTAGGAATCGTTATAACTGCATTTATCGTTGAAGCTGGATATATGATTGGAGACAATGCACACTACAATTATTGGGAACCAATTGGCGTGCTTTTTGCTAAACAAATGGAGAATATCAATACTGAAACCCTAGCAACTGTAATAGATGCCAGTTATTGGATACATATGGTTTTGATTGGTCTTTTCTTAATTGAAATTCCTCAAACTAAGCATTCACACTTAATCGGAACCATTCCCAATGTTATGTTCCAAGATCATGAACCTATGGGCACCATGCTGCCTATGCAAACTGACGACAAAAATTTAGCCGTCAAAACCGATGACCTGGACTTTGATAATTTGACTTTAGGTGTCAATAAGTTTACTGATTTTACATGGAGGCAATTATCCGATGGATGGGCCTGTACGGCTTGTGCAAGATGTCAAGATGTTTGTCCTGCATACAATAGTGGGAAAACGCTAAACCCTATGCAAATTATTATGGACATAAAGAATTATGGTAAAGAGCATGGAACTTCACTTCTTTCTGGTAATGTACCTGAAGAAGACATTGTTCAAAGATTTACTCCTGATGCAATATGGGCATGTACAACCTGTTATGCCTGTGTAGAAGCATGTCCAGTTCATATTGAACATGTACCAAAACTTACAGATACAAGAAGACACTTAGTAATGGAAGCCTCTGAATTTCCAGAGGAACTTCAAAACTTATTTAATAATTTAGAACGCAATTCTAATCCTTGGGGTTTAGGTGCACATACAAGAGCCCATTGGGCTGAAGGATTGGACATAAAAATAGGTGAACCTGCTGAATATTTATTCTATGTAGGATGTGCTGGTTCTTTCGACGATAGGAATAAAAAGGTTTCAATCGCAACTGCCAAGCTTTTGAAAGAAGCCGGTGTTGACTTTACAATACTAGGTGAAATGGAAGCTTGTAATGGAGATCCAGCAAGAAGAGCTGGCAATGAATTCCTGTTCCAAATGATGGCTGAAATGAATGTAGATACCATGAATTCCCTAGGGACACTGAAAGTGATTACTGCATGTCCGCATTGTTTCCATACAATCGGAAAGGAATATGAAAAATTTGGTGGAAAATATGAAGTCTACCATCATTCTCAAATCTTGAATGAATTACGTCAAAAAGAAAAAATAATTATTAAAGATTTTGAAGATAAAGTCACATTCCATGACCCTTGCTATCTTGGCCGTATTGGTGGAGAAACTGAAGCTCCAAGAGGTGCTTTAGGAAATGATCTAATTGAAATGGAAAGACACGGTACTAATTCATTCTGTTGTGGTGGAGGTGGCGCACAGATATGGATGGAAGAAGATGCAGATAAAAGAGTTAACGAAATCAGAGCAAGAGAAGCCTCAAAAACAGGGGCTGACACAGTAGCTGTAGGCTGTCCCTTCTGTATGACAATGATGAGCGACGGTTTGAAGAGTATTGGCGATGGAAAACCAGTAAAAGACATTTCTGAGATATTATTAGAAAATTTAGAGGTAAAAACATGAACATAGCAGTTTTAATCAAAATGGTTCCAGACACAGAATCCAGGTTGGAAATTGTGGATGGAAAAGTGAAAGAAGATGGATTCAAGTATATGGTTAACCCATATGATGAATTTGCAGTCGAACAAGCAGTTCAATTCAAGGAAAATGTAGGAGGGAAAGTTACACTTGTGTGCTTATTCTCTAATAATTCTGGAATTGACACAGACTTACGGAAAATGATGGCTATCGGAGCTGATGAGGCTATTGTTTTACGACAAGATGAATACCAAGGAGATAAGCCATCTTCAAACTCTAAGCTTTTAGCTGAAGCAGTAAAAGAACTTAATGCAGATTTGGTAATAGGTGGCGTTCAAGGTATTGATTATTATCAAGGGGCTACGGGACCTATGGTTGCTCACCATCTAAATATTCCTCATATTTCGGGAGTAACAAAGCTAGAACTAAACGGAGAAAAAATTACAGCCAGTAGACAAATTGAAGGTGGATTACAAATCATTGAATCTGCATTACCTGTATTGGTAACCGCTCAAAAGGATATGACAAAAGTAAGATTCCCAGCGTTGAAAGACATTATGATGTCGAAACGTAAGCCTTTCGAAAATCGTAATGTAAATGCCTCGGAAGATATTGACGTAGAAACTATTGAATGCTCATTACCTCCTGCAAGAGGTGGCGGATTAATTTTAGAGGGCGAAACACCTGAACAGAAAGTGGATAAACTAATTGAAAAACTAAAAATGGAGGCAAAAGTATTATGAGCTCAATATTAGTTATTGGAGAAGCCGAAGGAACTGAAATAAAGAATATTTCTCAGCAAGTATCTGCTGTTGCCGCAGGTATGGGTGATGTCGTTGGTCTTGTTATAGGTAAAAATATTAGTGACGCAGGGATGAAACTAGCTACTGCAAAAATAATTCTGGCTGATGACGAAAAATTAGAATACTATGATCCTGTAAAGTTTTCATCTGTAATTTCCCAAGTTGTTGAACAGAACAGTATTACCAAAATACTTATGGGAGCTACAACAATGGGGAAGGACTTAGGACCAAGAGTTGCTGCTGAATTAGGATGGGGATATCTTGGAGATTGCCTAGAAGCTGGAAGTGAGGGATTTGTAAGACCTACATTTGCAGGAAAAGTACTTGCCAAATCTAATCCTGAAGGTTCAATAGTAGTAAGTATACGGAATAATGCATATCCTGCTGGAGAATCATGGTCTGGATCCGTTGAAAATTTCTCAGGAAATATACCCGATTCAACGACTAATACCGTTTCTATCGAAAAAGGTGGTAATGGAACTGTAGAATTAACTGAAGCAAGTATTGTAGTCAGTGGTGGAAGAGGCTTAGAAAGCCCTGAAAACTATGATGAACACATTCGGCCATTAGCATCTGTTTTGAATGCAGCTGCTGGAGCAAGTAGAGCCATTGTAGACGCTGGGTGGGTACCTCATTCACACCAAGTAGGTCAAACTGGAAAAACTGTCACTCCTGATTTATATTTAGCAATTGGAATTTCTGGAGCTATACAGCATCTCGGAGGTATGAGTGGATCAAAATGCATAGTTGCAATTAACAAAGACCCTGATGCCCCAATATTCAAGGTAGCTGATTACGGAATTATTGGAAATTTATTCGACATTGTGCCAGTACTAAAATCTAAATTAAGCAATTAGAATAGATACTGTTATAATGGCCCAGTCCATGCCTAAATTGTGACCCCAGACACTGAAGAAATTAAGAAGCTTCAAGAGACTATCTCTGAACTTCAAAGTGAGCTAAAAGTATTACAGCAAACTGTTGGTGTTTTGATGGGAGCCATGATGGAAGAAGGTGAAAGTGATGAGTTTTTTGGAAATAGTGAAGCTGGAAATCCAACATTCAGATTAAACATGGGAATGTAATATTCCTTCGTAAACCCTATATACAAAGGGCTCTGGTCCCGCATCCTGCTCGCGTGGTGTAGCCTGGCCTATCATCTCAGGTTGTCGACCTGAGGACTCGGGTTCAAATCCCGGCGCGGGCGCCATTTTTTCGGGGCTAACTCATATATTCTGACTTACTTCTAGTAGTTTAGATTTATCCTATGCGTGGAAAGAAATATCAAGCTGTGATTGTGGTTATTTTACTTTTAACTGCATTACCGTATTCTCCATTTCTATCTAGGGCTGCAACAATAGAAAAAAACCCTCTGGCTGAATCTGATAAAGATGGAGATGGCATTCCTGACCAACCTTTCAGAGATAGCGATGGAGATGGTTTATCTGATGATTACGAAATATCACTAGGTTTTGACCCTAATGACTTTGATATGGATAATGATGGAATTCCTGACAATATGGAAATGGATTTCTGGAATGATTTGATTAATGAAGATTTTGTTCCTCCAAATATGGAAGACTTGTATGATTGTGAGGGAGATTTAGATGGAGATGGAATTAGTAACTGTATGGACCCTGATGCCGACGGAGATGGAGTCACCGACCAAGAAGAAATGATGGATTCAGACGGAGATGGAATCCCCGACATGTATGAAAACATGATTGACCATCTTGACCCAAATAATCCAGATAGTGATGGTGATGGTATTTCTGACAAATTGGACCAAGACCCTCCATTGCCTTCATGGGCTGAAGAGATGGCTGAAAACAATGACTGGACACCTCAACCAGATTGTAATGGGTGCTCTGGAAACCCAGAAGCATTTTATCCCCTAGCAATGCTAGCTGCGGTGAAATTTACAGTCGCCTGTACTTCCAGCAATTGTGGTGAACCAACTGCAAATCCGCAATACTGGAGAACTATAGCCAAAGACATTTACGACAATGGATATGATGAGACTAGCGACAAATACAATAGAAATCAATGGTGTCCTGCACCTGGTTGTGAACAGTATGGAATTGAGTCAAGCATTATAGAAGATCCTGGTTTTTGGTCTACTGGAGATAATGAATATACCTATGATTATTTGGTTAGTAATCCACTGGTTACAAGCGAACAATATGAATATACTATAACCTGGATTATGCCAGCTTCTGGTTATCTTTCAACTGCACTGTATACTAATTCGGTATATATTGCAAACCAAGTGACAATGGATAGTGCATTTAATCTGAAAGTTGAAGGCTATGCACAAAGTTATCAGTTTACAATGACTGAATATTACATTCCTGAAGAAGTTAAAAGGGCCGCAAATGCTCCCGATAATTTCCATTCAAAACTTATCGAATTACCTAATTTCCCTCTGAGGCCTGGACCTGACAATGATGTATATGATTTGGCAGCGTCCATAACTGAAGGTAAAACAACCGATTATGAAAAGGCTGAAGCAATTATGTATCACCTTCGCAATAATTATTATTACAATATTAACGGTACTTTAACGCCAGATGGAGATGATTACGTTGATTATTTCTTATTTGGAAATCCAGGGCAAGATGGAAAATGTACGAATTTTGCATCTGCATTCACTGTATTAGCAAGACTAAACGGAATACCCACTAGATATGTATCAGGAAATGGGCCAGGATCAGTAATAACTCCTGAAGAATGGAAAGATAAGGGTTACGAAAGTAGTACGGGTTATGCGATTCCTGAAACTACAAGAGTAGTAACTATGCTTAATGGCCACGCATATGCCGAAGTATTACTAGATGGAATTGGATGGATTACTTTCGAACCAACGTCATCAAATATGTGCCCTACTTGTGATCCAAATACTGCAGCTACCACTGGCGAAGACGATAATATTGAAGGAAATGGAACTCAACCAGGGACCGATTATGAAATTAATGATAGCGATGATGATGGATTAAGTGATGAATATGAAAATGGAATTGGAACTGATCCCTTCAATCCAGACACTGATGGTGATACAATACCAGATGGTTCGGAAACTGGAACCGGAATTTATGTCAATACAGAAGATACAGGAACTAGTCCACTAACTGATGACACTGATGATGATGGATTACAAGATGATGATGAAATATTGTGCAGATTGTTTTCATTATCTGGTAAATTTTGCTCACATCCTTTAGACTCTGATTCCGATAATGATGGCCTAACTGATGGTGATGAATACTATATACATAACACTAATCCAATAGACTTTGATAGCGATAATGACGGATTACTTGATGGGCTTGAGCTAGGTATTTCACATGAAAATCCGTGGACTGATATTCCACATAATTTACAAGCTTGTGAAACCAAAACAGGAGGTACTCTGACCAATTGTAAAGAAACATGGCAATCAGATGAAGAACCTGAATCAACAACAGATCCTCTTGATACAGATACTGATTCTGATACTTTAGAAGATGGAGAAGAGGACACCAATGCAAACGGAAAACTTGATTCATCTGAGACGGCACCAGATTTGGCAGATACTGATGGTGGAGGAAGAAGTGATTCTGAAGAACTATTAACTGATTCAACCGACCCACGAAATCCTGATGATGATATCAACGATGGAGATGGTGATGGACTTTATGACCATTTAGAGGAGGAGATAGGAACCGATCCAAATAATGACGATAGTGATGGAGATGGATTAAATGATGGCGATGAGGTAACTATTCACTTTACAGATCCCTTGGATGATGATACTGACAATGATGGATTAACTGATTTTAATGAAATATGGGGAATTAATGATTGCGAATGGACATCACCGTTAACTGGAGTTCAATGCGACTACAATGAAGACGGATTAGTGAATGAATTGGACGGTACGGATCCTTTAGACGATGATACCGATGGTGGTGGAACCATAGACGGTTGGGAAATTGAATTGGATGACACTAATCCTCTAAAAGATGCTACAGACGATATACCTGCCGATGAAAGAGACACAGATAATGATGGATTGAGTGATTTAGAAGAACAAACCATACATTTCACTGACATGAATAATAACGATACTGATGGAGATGGATTAAGTGATGGAGATGAAGTTAATTTATATGGAACTCATCCAAATCAGATAGATACTGACAGTGATGGATTATCAGACTATGAGGAATTGAATGTTTACAGTACTGATCCTTTAGATGATGACACTGATGGAGATGGTCTAGATGATGGCGAGGAAGTTCTGAGCTCAGATGAATGGATCTATTGTGCAGATGAAAATGGTTTTTGTGATTTTGAAGGTACAAAAAATGTTAGATATGGGATAGATGAAACATGGAATTACCAAATAAAAACAGATGGAACTGACTGTACAAATGAAGTCTTTGGAGATCCAGTCCCAGGAACTACAAAGGAATGTTACTACCTAAATTCAGATGGATACGGAACAGACCCTAACCTAGAAGATACGGATGGAGACGGACTAGATGACGGTGATGAAATCAACCAACATGGTACTGATCCAACGAATACCGATTCGGACGGTGATTCGATTGAAGATGGAACTGAAGTAAATACTTATTTTACCGATCCGGCCAATACCGATTCGGATGAGGATGGGCTAGACGATGGTGATGAAATAAATATTTATTTTACAAATGCTACCAATAAAGACACTGACGGAGATGGACTGGAAGATGGTAATGAAGTAAACAATCATGATACTAACCCTACAAACGAAGATAGCGATGCAGATGGAATTGGCGATGGAATTGAAATATCAGGAATATTCCCTGATTGTACATGGGTAAATCCTATTACTGAAATTACTTGTGATTTTAATGGAGATGGTGAGGTAAATCAAGACGATGGAACAGACCCTCTTGAATATGATAGTGATGGAGGATTAGTTGGAGATGGTGTAGAAATTTATGTTGATGAATCTAATCCATTAGACAATTCAGATGACGACACATCAGATTTAGATCAAGATGGTGATGGATTAACGGATGGGCAAGAATATGTTTTAGGCACCGATGAAACTAATCCAGACTCTGATGGAGATGGACTTGAAGATGGAGATGAAGTTAATAATTTGACGAGTAATCCACTAGATGCAGATACCGATGGTGATGGTTTAGATGATGGTTTAGAAGTAAATACATATGGAACAAACCTAACACGAACCGATAGTGATGGAGATGGACTTAGTGATGGAGATGAAGTTAATACATATGGAACTGACCCTACGAATACAGACACTGATGAAGATGAATTAAGCGACTCTGAAGAGTTAAATCTTTATGAGACCGATCCAACTGAAATAGATACTGATGGAGATGGTTTATCTGATGGAGATGAAGTTAACACATATGGAACTGACCCTTTAGATAATGATACTGACAATGATGAATTAACTGATGGAAATGAAATCAACACTCATGGAACGAATCCAAATGCTGAAGATACTGATGGTGATGGACTAGATGACGGTGATGAAATTAATCAATATAATTCAAACCCTACCGACACTGATACGGATGAGGACGGACTAAATGATGGTAGTGAAGTCCTTAATTACGGTACCAAGCCAGATGATGAAGATAGTGATGATGATGGGCTAAATGATGGTGCTGAAATTGCTATACACAATACTGACCCTCTAGATTCAGACTCTGATGACGATATGCTTAATGATGGTTTAGAAATTAATACATATGGCTCTAATCCTCTCGAAAAAGATACTGATGAGGATGGATTAGAAGACTATAATGAAACTGAAATTCATAATACAAACCCAGCCTCAACTGACACAGATGGAGATGGTCTTGGAGACTATGACGAAGTAAATAATTACTCAACACACGCAAACGACTATGATTCTGATGATGATGGACTAAATGACGGAGAAGAACGAAACATATATGGAACTGATGGTATGGATGAGGATTCTGATAATGATGGATTAAGTGATGGTTATGAAGTCAATGAGAATCCAGCATACACAGACCCATTAGAGTGGGATACTGATGGAGGTGGAGTAGGTGATGGTGTTGAAATTTTAACCGACGAAACTAATCCAAACAATGCTGCTGATGACAATATAGCTGCAAATGATGATGATGAAGATGGATTAACCAATGGAGAAGAAGAGATATATGGATCAGATCCTAATGATTCTGATTCAGATGACGATGGGCTTCCTGACGGCTATGAAGTTAATGTAGTTGGAAGTAGCCCTACAGACGAAGATACTGATGATGATGGACTAAATGACTATGTTGAAGCAAATATAACTAATACTGAACCAAATAATCCAGACACAGATGGCGACCAATTAAATGATGGAGAAGAAAATAACACCTATTTTACCGACCCTCTAAATCCAGATACAGATGGCGATGACCTAACTGATTATTATGAAATTAACCTTAATTCTTCTGATCCCTTAGATCCAGACTCAGATGATGACGGACTTGACGACGGTGAAGAAATATTAGTTCATGGCTCAGATCCTAATGATACTGATTCAGATGACGATTTACTTAACGACGGGGAAGAAGCAAATACCTATTTCACAGATCCTACAAATAGCGATACTGATGGGGATGGATTAAGCGATTATGATGAAATAAATACACATCTAACTGATCCATTAAACGCAGATTCAGATGGTGATGAATTAAACGATGGTGAAGAATATAATACATACGGCACAGACCCGTTAGACTTCGATTCGGATGGTGATGGGTTATATGATGGACTAGAAATTACAATTGGAATTAACCCACTAAACATTGATACTGATGGAGATGAACTATCTGATTATTGGGAATACATTCGGGCAAGTCAAGGCCTTAATTATGACGCATCCACAAATGACACAGATGGAGATGGAACTCTAGACGGATATGAAGATGCAGACAATGACGAAATAGCAAATTTAGATGAGATGAATGGAGTCAATGGCGGTTATGTTACGGATCCATTGAACAAAGATACTGACGGAGATACATTATGGGATGGAGATGAAATTGACCCTTGGAATATACAAATAGATGAAATTGATAATCAATACAACTATCCTTCCGACCCAACAAAGATAGATTCAGATGATGATTTAGTAAGTGATTTAGAAGAAGTACTACCCTCAAATGACACTTATAATTCACGTACAAATCCAAAGAATAGTGATACCGACGGAGATGGTTTGTCTGATTATTATGAACTATTTTATTATTGGAATATTACTGGCGATAATGATACCTCCCAACTATTTTACGATGTTCAAGGATGGAATACCTCTGACGTTAGAGATGAAAATACTGATGGAGATAACTGGGATGATGGCGATTTAGATGAAGAAAATCCCGTTTATGGAGATTTTGACGATGACGACCCACCTTGGGGAAGTCCACCATCAAGAGCTGGAACTCCTGAAGCTCCGCCAGAGATAGTCTATAAAGATCAAGAATTTATTTGGTCATTCAATATGGTAAACATTAGCTCTGGGGAACCATATGTTGGAGTTCTAGTAGAAGCATTCATAAATGAAACTGAGGACTATGGAAGTCCAACCTATAAAGTTGGTCAAGGAATTAGTGATGCCGACGGGTTTACTGAAGTCATATGTAATGTAAGTGCTATTGAAACAGA
>MIZB01000298.1_pt1 | contig 33348 bp, 31 predicted proteins | sample 888171 | NCBI WGS metagenome assembly MIZB01 (sample SAMN05440186, study PRJNA335308) | marine metagenome | isolation source: marine water
GACTCACTATAGGGCGAATTCGAGCTCGGTACCCGGGGATCCCACATTTGTGCCATAACTAACCGATACCTTATCAATATTTATTCCTATTTTTTTCATTACCATACTCTCCTTTTTTCAGCACTTATCCTAATGCTAACTGCAATCAAATTAAGAATTAACAATAGAGACAAAAGAACTATTATTGTAGCGGCTGCCAATTCCTTAAATTCAGCACTAGGCTGTTTTGTCCAATAAAAAATCATCATTGGAAGGGCTAAAAAACCATCCAGAACTCCATCTGGTGTAGTCTTGGAAAATATGCCTGCAACAAAAAGAATAGGTGCAGTTTCTCCAATAGCTCTTGCCAAAGATAAAATACCGCCCGTAGTTATTCCTGCAATCGAATTAGGTACTACGTGGTATCTAACTGTTTGCCATTTAGTCGCCCCNTNANCTGCGAGAGAAGCCTCACGAAAGNCCTTTNGGGCACNWGCTTNGTAATNGCCTNCCTCTGTTNGTAACTACCNACCATTNGGTAAAGTCATAATGGCCAAAGTTAAACTTCCAGTNCAGAAGACTCGAGNCCAAAACCCAAGGTNCCTAGAAAACACATAAAGACCAACTAATCCAAATATNAATCGAAGGAACTCCTGCTAAATTTTGAATAACACGTCTAAGAAGCCTAGTATGCCATGTGTCTTTTGCAAATTCTACAAGATAAATGGCACCTCCAACACCTGCAGGCATAACAAATAGCATAGTTAATAACATCAAATATACTGAACCAATTAAGGCAGGATAAATCCCTGCTTTGTACTCAAAGCGACTTGGAATTGAAGTAATAAAATCGTAATCAACGTGTTCAATTCCTCTTGAAATTACAGTATTCAAAAGAATAACAAGCATACTCAAACTGTAGAATAAACTCAAAAACAATAATCCCTTACCAAATTTTTCAACTTTATATCTATAGTCTAAGGTTAGTTTAGAATTTGTAAATAACTTACTTATCTTTCCNGAATGTAAATGAGTAAAATCTAGAAACTGTTTTTTTACCCCAAATAGGCTGATTTTTTAGTGATCTACTAACTACAGACCAAGCTGCTAGATTAACTAAATAAGTAAGAACAAATAAGTAAAAACCAACTGCATAGCCTGCATCTACGGCTACACCTGGAGGTATATCTCCCGTAGCTACCATTGCAATATATGAAGTCATAGTTTGTGTTTGCTCAAAAGGGTCAAGGCCCAAGTTTGCAACTTGACCTGCAGCCATTGTTACAGCCATAGTTTCACCTATTGCACGACCCATTGCAAGAAGAACTGAAGCTAAGATTCCTGATGAGGCTGCCGGCAGTACTACCTTGGTACTAGTTTCCCACTTAGTAGCACCTAATGCTAGACTTGCTTCTCTCAAATCGTTAGAAACTGAACTTATTGCGTCGTCTGATATTGTCAGAATAATGGGTAAAACCATCACTGAAACTACCAATATTGCACTTGCAGCATTGAAATATGTTGCATCAAACGTATCTTGAATAAACGGACTAATTGTTATTAACGCAAAATATCCATAAACTATAGATGGAATGCCTGCTAATATTTCAATTGTTGGTTTAACAAATGTTCTAAATTTCTTAGAAGAAAATTCAGATAGAAATAGTGCCCCTGATACGCCAAAAGGTATTGCAATTAGTAAGGAACCTCCAGCAATTAGAGCAGTTCCTGCAAGTAAGGGTAAAGTTCCAAATTTTGGAAAACGACCATTTGGTATCCATTCTGAGCCAAATAAAAATTCGGAAAGACTAGTTTCTGCAGGCTCACCGTCCTCATTTGGGCTTGGTGACGTAAAAAAGTCTATTGTCCCATTTAACAAAGTGTAAAGTATCGTAATACTTACAACTAATGCTATTGTTGCACAAAGAAAAAGCGATGAAACTATAGCAGATTCATAAGGGCGAGATTTTGGAGATAGTGATTCTTCGACTGACATCGGTCAGGAATCGTACCCCTTTAATTTCTCCTCCCTAATTATACCTTTATTTTCAACAGGTCTAAATTCATTTAGACGGGCCCCCTCCCTGAAGGCTACTCTGCTATATTCTTTTTGCTTTTTCATTATGAACTGTAATTGGCTGCATCGCTAATTTGTTTAGAATCTAAGTCCGGATCTACATCTTTAACTGGGACATAACCTATTTCTGGAACTATTTTTTGTCCTTCATCAGAAAAAACGTATTGCAAATATTTTGCAACCGTACTTTTCTTCGAACCGAGGTCATCTGTATAAACAAAAATTGGACGTGCCATTGGGTAGTCTGCTACAGTTTCAAAAGAAGGTGTCACGTATTTTTCCTCAGAAGATTCATAATCATTCCAAACATTAACTGAAGAAATAGATTCTTGATTCTCGATGTAATATGCAAAACCGAAATATCCAATTGCATACTTACTATTCTTGATAGCTTCTAGTACAACGTTATCATCTGCACTTGGATTGTAAACTCCATCACCTGACTCAAGACGGGTTCCTGCCTGTTGGTCTTCTTTGCCCCAGTTTGGAATGATTTCTTCAAAGAAATAATCAAACGTTCCACTGGCTTCATCAGGTGCATAAATTTCTATTTTTTCACCTGGCGCATCTTCAAGTCCTGGTACATCGTTCCAATTAACTGCTGGATTGTCGTCAGTAAATATTGCATATAATTGCGTATAATTTAAGTTAGTAGCCCAGTCATTATCAGGGTGCGTAATGACTGCTAAAACATCAAAAGCTACAACCCATTTTTTAGGCATAACTCCGTTACAGCTTTCACTAGCTGAACCATCTTCGTTAACAGCTTCTGCATCACATGAATCAAACTTAGAATAATCTTTTCCTTTGAGTAATCTACTAGCATCTCCTAAGTCAGCCTCACCTGATAAAAGTGCATTAAGTCCATGACTTGAACCTCCTCCAGATACTGTGATTTCAGCGCCATCATATTCTTCTGCCCATGCAACCGCTAAAGGTAGAACGGTACTAGATCCTGTTTGAATTAATTGAGGTGTGTCGGAATCATCTTCTCCACCAAGACATCCTGAAAATGTCACCATAAATACTGCCACAACTGCGGCAAGCTGACGCACATGAGTTTTATTTCTTTTTTCCATTTATATCATTATTCATTTAATGAAGATAAATATATAGATTTCATATGTAGTATATATATTATATATAGACTATATATTATGTTCAGATACTATTATGTCCCTTCGCTTCTATTATAATTTGTGATTACTAAACTAATTTTAATGAGACACGCCAAGAGCTCATGGAAATATCCTGATTTGTCAGATCATGAAAGGCCTTTGAAAAAAAGAGGAAGAAAAGCATCTGTAAAAATTGCTAAAGAATTAATAAGATTAGAATGGATTCCTAACAAATTATTTTCCAGTGATTCTGCTAGAACCAAAGAAACTTGGGCAAAAATGAACAAATACTTTAAGGATATTGAAGTTGAATACTCTCGGAAATTTTACCATAGTAAACCAAAGAAGATTATGAAAAATATTCCAGATGAATTAAACTATGAAACAATTATGATACTTGGCCATAATCCTGGCTGTGCCGACTTTCTTGAACATTTGTGTGGAGAATGGCATCGAATGCCTACTGCTGCAACTGCATTACTTACAATAAAAGACAATTCTAAATCATGGAAGGAGTCTGGAAATTGGAATTTAGAAGAATTGCTTCTTCCTAGAGACCTGTAAGACCTAAAGGCCGAAGAAAACTTTTGAAAAACCTATCGCAAAAAGTGGAATCTGTAAGCCAAAATTAGCTAAAACTGGTTTATCTTGAGTGATATAACCTGCAATTGACCAGAATACCACGCCAGCCCCGTGAAGAAAAATATTTAGAGGATAAATATTCAAATTTGTCATTAATATTCCGCTTAAAATAAACGCAGTCCCTAGCCATTTCAATCCTTCGATTCTTTCCATAAGTCACCTTATTGCTGTATAGAAAGAGACTAAATATAAATTTAAACAATATTGTATTTATTTTAATCTATAAAATTTGTTCTAAAAACAATTTACTTCTTTCTTCCTTTGGATTTTCAAAGAAAACATCTGGTGTTGATTCTTCTACTAAATGCCCCTCATCAAAGAACATAATTCTATCGCCTACTTCCTTTGCAAACCCCATTTCGTGAGTTACAACTATCATTGTAATATCACGTTTAGCTAAATCAATCATTACATCCAAAACTTCCTTTATCATTTCAGGATCTAGAGCCGATGTGGGTTCGTCAAAGAGCATTATTTTAGGATCCATTGCTAAAGCTCGAGCAATAGCTACTCTCTGTTGCTGTCCACCAGAAAGTTCTGCCGCATACTTGTTTTTCTGTTCTGGAATGCCTACTTTATCTAATAAATCAATTGCTATTTGTTCAGCATCTTGCTTCTTCATCCCCTTTACTTTTTGGGGAGCTAAAGCTATGTTTTCTAAAACTGTCAAGTGTGGAAATAAATTAAATTGCTGGAAAACAAAACCAATATCGGTTCGTAGCCTTTTCATATCTGAAATACTAGTATTTTCTCCAACCTCAATACCATCAACCTCAATTCTACCTCCATCATGAGGTTGTAACTGATTTAAAGTACGGATAAATGTTGATTTACCAGATCCAGATGGACCTAAAATTACAATTATCTCTCCTTGTTTAATCTCTGCATCTATTCCTTTCAATGCTTGAAAGTCTCCAAAGCTTACAGTTACGTTTTCTGCCTTAATTATTGATTCTTCTGTCATGTGAGTTCGCCTCCGCCCTCTTTTATCAAACCTAGACTCATTTCAATTCGTCTACTAATTTGAGAAAGGTAAAATGATAAGACCCAGAACATCATTCCTATGAATATTAATGCATCAAAGTCTTGTCCAATGAAATCCCTTTGGTTTGGAATATCTTGCGCTACTTTAAACGCATCTGTAATTCCGAAGAAATAAACCAAGGAAGTATCTTTCAGCATTGCTATCATTTGACTAACAATTGCTGGCAATGTTATTCTAATTGCTTGTGGTAATTCAATTTGTAACTTAATTTGAGTTGGAGACAACCCCAGTGCGGTTGCAGCTTCATATTGACCATGTGGAACCGATTGAAGTCCACCTCTCAATATTTCAGCTAAGTAACACCCAAAGAAAAATGAGAAAACTAAAATGATTCTAGAAGCAAAATCTGCATCCCATATTGGCGTCATGAGATCTGGGAACATGAATTGAGCAAAAAACAACCAGGCAACAAGAGGGCCTGCTCTAACTAATTCTATTATTGCTACTGAGGGAAATGAGAATATTGGTAAAGTGCTTCTTCTACCAAACGCCAAAGCAACACCTATTCCAAAACCAATAAACAATGAACCAAACGCGAATATTAAGTTGAGGACAAAACCACCCCATGCAGACGGTCTAACTCCACTTTCGCCTGGTGGATCTAGTATCAATAAAGTTCCTAAAAATCCTGCAAATGACAAATATACTAAGATATTTTGCCAATAATTAACCTGAAAATCTTCTAGTTTTAAACAATAGTGATGCGTGACTAAGTAAGAAACTAAACCAAAGACGAGTGCTCCAGTTAGTACAATTAGAGAAGACGTAGCATCATAGCCTCGATTGCTAATATCTTCTTCAAATTTAGTAGAATAATAATCTGCATCATATGTTAAAGCAAAAATAAATATAATACTAAAAATTGCATAAGGAATTAAAAATTTATACTTGTTTTCTCTCAATGTCCCGTAACCTGAACACACTAAAAATAGTAAGGCATATAGAGGAGGCCAAAATCTCCAAACTTCATCGCCTGTTTGTGAGTTTATGAAATAAGGACCAAGTAAAATGTATCTTCTGTTTTTGAAGATAATAGTCCAATCTGTATCAATCAAAAAATAGCTTATGCTTGAAGTTAAAACATTGTAAAATACATAAAACGCAAGTAAGGTTATAATTTTATTTGAAAATGTATCAAGTAAGTCATCAGAATTAAGATGAGCTAAGTATGCAAAAAATAACAACGAAAACAAATAAAACAAAGAAGATAATATCGTGTCAGAATTAAGAGACAAATACGTGAATACTACTCCTAAGGCCAATGAAATGTAAAAATTGTATTGATATTTAGGAACCTTTCCAAAAGCAGTCTCAAAGATAAAATTGATATCAAAAACTTTTTGAATTCTAGCATCAATTTTACTCTCTAATTCAAATCTTTTAATTAATGCAGGAATGATAACAAAAACAAATGAAATCAGAATTATCATGTTAAAATTCATATTTTCACCTTAGTTACAGAACGATTAATGTTATTCATAACTGCTGAAATTAGTAAACTTCCTGATTGATATGTTAGCAAAATGACTATGAAAATAGGTACAGCATGACCTGCATTATTGACAATTGTTGTTAAAATGAAGTAAAAATCACTGAAACCAACGAGTAAGGCTAAACTAGAATTTTTCCAACAATTAAGATATTGGTTAGTGAGTGCAGGAACCATACTCCTCAGGGCTTGTGGAAGAATGATTAAGTTCAAACGTTGATAAGGTGTAAGGCCAATTGATATTGCAGCCTCAATCTGCCCTCTAGGAAGAGACTGAATACTTCCACGAACAACTTCGGCAATTTGAGCTGCAGTGTAAAGTGTAAGTCCTAACATTAGATTTATGAAAACTGATGACACTTGTTCGTAAGTTCCGTCTTCGAATTTCCACTGACCCCATCCGAGAACTTCACCGTTTTTCTCAGTAATTAAATTAGGTTGTGTAACTGCAATCGAAAGGTAGAAGAAAATTAGAGAGAACAAGATAACTGCAACAGTAAGCCTAAATTTGCGATTAATTGCATCTGGGCTAGAATTTTCGGTAAAAGAATTGAGTCCTGCTCTCTCGAGCGAGGCTGACATTTTTAAACTGTAAAATAATGTGATTAGACTAAATAGAAAAAGTGAATAAGGCTCTCGATCAAAAATTCCTCCTACTGAAAAAGAGTAGTTCCACTCCAGAATTCTGAATATTCCAAATGTGAATGATAATACTGAAAATAAAAATAATACATCTGGAATTACGGGCTCTAATTTCCTGTCTAAAAAATTGAATGGACGAAGAATTAAAGAATTAATTTTTCCTTTAAACTGCGAAAATGAGTCTCTACCTATTGAGGAGATATCCGAAGTTTCAACTTCTAATGATAATCTTTCTACATAGCGTAAGTAAACTCTGAAAGACAATAAGATTCCTAAACCAACCAAGAAATACGTCATATTCTGTATGACTACTTTCGGAAAAACAAAACCTCTGTTACTCCAATATATCCATTCTAAAAGATTATTATTTTGAACATCTCTAAATGGCTCTAAGGTTGTAACAAACCATACTAAAATTAGTAATAACTGAAGAATCAAAGGTAAATTTCTAAATAAATCTACATACGCTTTAGCAAGATTAGATAGTAATTTATTTCTGGATAATCGTAAAACTCCAATTATAATGCCCAGTATTGTACTCAAAATAATGCTAGCAATGACTACACGAACGGAATTGAAAAGTCCTGTCTTGTAGAAATCCCATCTAGTGTCATTTAAGCCCAAATCAAATGGCCATTGATTGGTTAATATCCATCCTACTGATTCATCCATAAAATAAATCTCAAAATCCCAAGATGAATCTGTTTGAAGCAACCAAATAATTTGTAAGATAAAATAACTCAAAATCGGACTAAAACACACTAGGGCAAATATTTGCATTCTAAAATTGTAAGTCGATTGATTCAAATGTCCCTTATTAAAATTGTAAAAGAATGCGAAAATGATTGCACAGATAAATAATGTCACATAAACTGTGAGCGAATCTAGACTTGTTGGACTTACATGAACTGGTAAGGAATCTAACTTTTCAAGACGACCTGGAGTAAGGTGCAATAAAGATTCATAAACAAATGATTTAGAAAACCGGTAGTAAATAACTAAAAAAAACAATAGAAAGTAAAAATTAATAGAGTTTAAATTATTCAATATTTGTTTTAAATTAAATTCTCCTCTATCCACTTTTTTACTCAATATTCAAACTCCTCAAACTATCCTCTGATTAGAGGGTGTATAAAATTGGGAAGCCCCGGGATTGAGCCCGGGACATTCCTATCTACTTGCTAACTTAGCTTATTCTAAATATGCTAGTTAGAAAATTACCTCATTGGTGGAGCGTACTGAAGTCCGCCTTCCCAGTAAGGTGCGTTCATTGTTCCTGCACGGTCAACTAAACAGTTGGCCATTGCGCCAGTCCCATCACAGAATGATCTGTCATAAGCTTCGTAGTAGTTACCTACATGCTCTAAGACACTCTGCATCCAAGTTGGAGCTAATGGATTGGTTTCTGTACCGAGACCAAGTGTGCTGTTCAATAAACGATTGTATGATGGATTGGATAGGTTTTGTGTTGCATAGTTAGCGCTTGTAACTTCCATTTCTTCTGCGGTTAACATACCAAACCAAACCCACTGTACTACGTCATTCCAGTCATCATCATTATCTCGGGTAGCTGCACCCAATGGTTCTTTTGATAATAACTCAGGCATAATTGCCATACTGAAAGTTGCGTTTCCATCTTGGTTAACTCCATATTGCTGAGCAACCATGTTAGACATATCTCCAGTCCATGCTGTACATTCTTCATTCACGAACTTGATTTTAGCTGCTGCATCGTTTGCAACACCAACTACAGTGTATTCTAGGTTATTTGTTGTGAAATAATCTGCTAAGTTACCTTCTGTTGTTGTTCCTGTTGTAGTACATACTGTAGCTCCACCAATGTCCATAATCGAAGCTGCACCTGGGAAAGCTCCAGTGTTGACCAAGATTCCTTGACCATCGTAGAAGTTAATTCCTGCAAAATCTGCGTTCAGTTCTGCATCACGAGATGTTGTCCAGGTTGTTGTTCTGATTAAGACATCAATTTCTTTGTCAGCAAGTTTTTGGAATCGGTCTCCTGCGCTTGCTACAACATATTCAATATCTGAGTCTGGGTCTAGTCCAATTGCTGCTGCAATTGCTCTACAATACTCAACATCTAATCCAGAGTATGCTCCTGAATCAGAATCTAAGTAACCCATACCGAATTGTGATGTTTTAATTCCACATTTTAAGGCTCCTCTTTCATGTATTACATCCAAAGTACTTTGTGTATCTGCACCTACAGGATCTACAGTTCCGTCTCCGGTTCCATCGCCTGTGGTATCTGTTGTATCAGTGGTATCATCACTGTCGTCGCTCACGCAGCCAGTAAAGGCTACACTTGCCATCATAAGCATCAGCATTAGTGCGTAGATTTGCTTCATATACCTTGGCAAGCGAAAATATAGTATATAACGCTGAGTATGAAAATAAATAGTCAATACATAATATTTATTTTTTCTTTTCTATTGAGGGAAAAAGCGCTATTTTGTTAGAAACCTAGTACGATAAATGACGAACTAAAATACATTTTTATAGCTTTAATTTACTTTTTAACGAAACTGGTTTTTTTCTAAAAAATTCGAAAGTCTCGTTCGAATGTCATCTCTTGCAAATTCGAAATTATCTTGAGATATTGGATCTTTAATAGGCCAATGAAGCTTTTTACAATTTGTTGGCCAAGGCATTGAAACGCAAGTTTCGTTAGCAGAACCACAAAGAGTTATGACATAATCTGCTTTCTTCCAATCCAAATCCACGATGCTTTTTGAATGCTGATCAGAAATATCTATACCTATTTTTTCCATTGCAATTGTTGCTTTTGGATTCAAGCCTTCGGGCTTAGTACCTGCACTTAGAACGTTTAGGCTAGAATTCATGTTTTTCAACAAACCTTCAGCCATTTGCGACCTAGCTGCATTGCCAGTACAGATGAATAGTACAGTTACCATAATTATGGAATGTAATCGTCTATAAAATAGTAAATTCATTATTATATTTATTTTGTGTTCCACCTTGAATGCTGTGCATAAAAAAAGTGGTTCAATAACTACATTTTAAGCTTAACACCTCCGTAGAAAAACTTTAAAAGGTGGAACCAATGAGAATGAACTCATGGTGTACTTAACAAGGAAGACCACACGAGGGCAGCATTACTTCTACCTCGTTAAATCTTTCAAGTATGATGGTCGCGTAGAAAAGGTACAACGTTACCTAGGTTCGGAAGAGCCTGATGAGTACGAACTAGAACGATTAAAACAGATGCATACCAACGAGTTGGAACTTGCAGCCATTGAAAGAATGGCTCACATGTCATCTGAAACATACAGAACACCATATCTAGACAAAGAAGCATTACTTGGTTTGGAAAGGATGAAATTCCTTAACAGAGCAATTCATAGGCTCCAAACTACTGATGAAAAAGTTAAAGAACATGCAAAAAATAGAGTTTCTACCATCTACGGAAATATGGCTTTATCTTCAAATCCTCTAACATTTGAAAATATTGAAGCTATATTTGATCAAGACAGAGCTCCATCTGGCCTTCCTTTATCAAAAGTTTTAGAAGTTTTATCTTTACGAAGATTGCATGGTGAAATTAGTGAAAGAATTTCTAGATTGGGAAAAAGAAGTATTTTAAAATTACATCAAGATTTATTTGAAGGTACTGGGAAAGGTGGAATTCTTAGAGAGAATTCAGCTAACTTACCAGGATCTGCATTCATGCCACCTCCTGCAATTTTAGTTGAAGACGAACTTGAAGGATTGCTACAATGGTGGCACGACCCTTCTCCTTTACATCCTTTTGAAAGAGCCGTATTATTCCATCACAGATTTCAACAAGTACGTCCATTTGAATCTGGAAATGGACTTATTGGAAGGCTAATTATGGATGGAATGTTAGTTAGATCTGGATTATCTGCAACGAAGTGGAGTAAAGACGATAGAAACGCATACCTTTCAGGATTAGTTGCAGGCGATAGAGGAGATCGAACTAATTTAATTTCAAACTTTTGGAAATCTTATAAGAATCAACACCAACCTACTGTTGGTGGAGGTCGAGAAGCAATGCGACTCGAACCTCGACAATCTCAACTGGAGGCCTTCTGAGTGAGGCTTCTCGAACTTAAGTTCGAGAATTTTAAATCTTTCAAAGGCCACGTTACCGTCCCTCTCGGACCTGGGTTCACATGTATCACAGGACCTAATGGTTCAGGCAAATCTAACATAACTGATGCTATACTTTTCATATTAGGATCACGCTCTACAAAACTTTTGAGAGCTAGAAAATTAAAACAATTAATACATGGTTTTCAAGAAGGAAGTAAGAAAAAAAGCGGTCCTAAATCATGTAAAGTATCAATGTCTTTTGATAACAGCGATCGATTTTTAGCTATAGAAAAAGATTTAGTTACTTTCACTAAAGGAATAAAATTAAAAGGTAAAGATACAACAACGTATTATCAGATTGATAAAAAGAAATCTTCTGCAAGAGAATTTGAAGCTTTATTTTCAAGAGCTGGTTTGTATGCAACTGGATATAACATAATCCAACAAGGAGATGTCATTCAAACTTCCCTAATGTCTGGAATTGAAAGAAGAAGGAAAATGGAAGATGTTGCGGGAATTACTGCCTATGACAATCGACTGAAGAGAACCCGTAGTGCTAGAAAATCCGTAGAGGCTGATTTGGTTTTACTAAATGAAAGAGCAAAAGAATCTAAAAGGACCTTAAAACAACTTGAACGAGAAAAGGAAGATGCTGAAAAACTGGAAATTATCATTAAAGAAATAAATGAAAATGAGATTTCCCTTAAATTTAGAACTATATTTGACTTAGAGGCTGAAATAGAATCTAGAAGAGAAATCGTTGATAAATATACTAAAGAATTAGAAAAAATTGATAAAAAACAGTACAAAAGAAGAGAAGATATTGAAGCAAACCAACTTAAATTCAAAGAAATTGAAAATGAAATCGGCATTTCAGGAGGAAATAAGGCTCGTGAATTACAAGAAGAGTTGGATAAAGCTAGAGTCGCACACGCTTTAGCTGGAAGAAATGCTGAGAGTGCTCAAAATGAGTTAAGAGATTTAGAAATTGAAAGAAAAACAATAACTGGTGAGCATAAAGTAGCATCTAAAGAACTTAAAACACTCACAAAGGAACTAGACTCTCTGAATAAAATAATTAAGACATTAGAAAGTAAAGTTTCAGCTAAGGTCACACGTTTAACAGAATTGGAAGGGGCTGCCGCAAACAATTCAGAAGTTGTCAAAAAACAACGAGACCAACTTGAAGAGCTTCGTAAGAAAGCTGGTGGACTCGAAATGCAGAGGCATAGAATTGAAGGTGAAAAGGAGCAGTTAGAAAATCAGTTGACTAATGCAAAAGAACAAGTTATCCGTTCAAAACAATGGTTAGATTCAATTACGACCGATGCAAAAGAAGCCGATTTCCAATTAAAAGATATGGAAATTGGAAATAAATCTGCAAATCAAAATTTAGAAAAGATTAAGAAAAAACATAAAGATGTTCTAAAATCAATTGAAAAATATCAAAACGAATTATCTGGATTAGAATCACAATTGCGTAATTTATCGATGAAATTAGCTTCAAAAGAAGCTGCACAAAGGGCAAGAGAAGAATTTGGAGGGTATGCTAAAGGCGTCAAAGCAATTTTACAATGCCGTGATGAAGGTAAATTATCTGGAATAATAGGAACTGTTGCTGAATTAGGAAGGGTAGATGAAAAGTATGCAACTGCACTAGAAGTGGCTGCAGGTGCGAGACTTCAATCGATAGTTACAGAAAATGATCGTGCTGCCGCTGATGCAATTGAGTTCTTGAAACGGAACAATATAGGAAGAGTGCGATTCTTGCCTCTGAATAAAATACATTCATACAAACCGAGTGCTGCTGCTTTACTAATTTCAAAGAAAACTAGTGCAATTGGTTTTGCTCAAGATTTAGTCAAATTTGATTCCAGGTACAAGGATGCATTTGGAAATGTATTCGGAGATACTGTGATTGTTGACTCATTATCAAATGCTAGAAAGCATCTAGGTAAAGGAAGAATGGTTACTTTACAAGGTGAGGTGTTAGAAAGTGGAGGAGCTCTTGTTGGTGGCTCGGCACCACGAACTGGCGTTGGCTTTGGAACTGCAGATAGAACTGAGATTGATAGTTTAAGTGCTGAAATTGGAAATTTAGATGCTGAGAAGTTACAAAAATCATCAGCCCTTGGAGAATTGATAGATAGTGCTGGAAAATTAGCTACAGCCAGACAGGAACTAGAAAGTGAAAAGGCTGCATTCCAGACTCGTGTTACTGACTACGATGGAAGAGCTGAAGAAGTAAAGAAAAGAGTTCAAGAAGCTGAAGATGCGCTCAAATCTCGTGAGGGAATGGTTGAAGCTTTACAAGGTGAAATTATTGAAAGAAAAGAATCTGTTGAAGCCTTAGAACAAGAAATTCAAAACATTACTAGTGAAATATCTAATGCAACAAAGGACCTCCAAACAATTGCTGGTGGGAAATCATCTAAGAATATTGCTAAATTACAAAGTGATTTGGATGAATTCCGAGAAGAATTATCTGGTAAACAAAGCCAATTTGCGGCTTTGTCTGCAAAGACTGAAGCAATTCAATCTGATGTTGGAAGATTAAAGGGCGATTTAGATCTAAATCAAAAAGAACAAAAAGAATTACAAATAACTCTCAAACAAGAAACTCAAAATTCTGCGAAGTTAGATAAAGAATTGAAGAAATTGAGAAAAGAAGAAGAAACTAAATTCAAACAATTAAAAGGATTGAGAGATTCTAGAGATAATCTACATGATATTCTAACTGAACTAAAGAGTGAATTCGCTACAAATCAAGAACTAAAGAGAAGTAGAAAGCATGCCATGAATGATTTGAAAGTAGAAATTGCAACACGAGAACCTAGGCTGTTAGAAGCAAAAAACAAGATTTCTGATGATATCAAAACTCCTCAAACTGTTTTAAGTAGAGAAAAATTAGAAAATAATAAAGAAATATTAGAAAGAAAGCGAAGTCGCTTAGGAAGTGTAAACATGCTTTCCTTAGACCATTATAGGCTAGAGGCTGAACGCTTTGGTGAAATAAAGAAACATCGAAAGCAATTAAAAGAAGAAGTAAGAAGATTAGAATCTCTAGAAACTAAGATTTCTGATAAGAAAGAAAATAAATTTATGGGAGTCTACAACCACATTGGGGAAAGTTTCAAGACTTCTTTTAAGGAAATTACTGGAGGTGGAGAAGCTTGGTTGGTACTGGAAAATGAGGATTCACCATTCGAAGGCGGAGTTACCATCAAAGCCCGGATGCCAAAGAAGAAATTATATCCTGTAGAAGCTCTCTCTGGTGGTGAAAAATCACTAGTCTCTATGGCTTTTATTTTTGCAATACAAGGTTATGATCCAAGTCCATTCTACTTACTTGACGAACCTGACCAAAATTTAGATGGAGTAAATACCGAACACATAGGTAGAGCAATCGCATTACAATCTAGTTTTGCACAATTTTTAGTTGTTAGTTTGCATCATGCTGCACTCCGTGAAGCTGAAAATGTCATCGGGGTCTTCATGGGAGATGACGGCGTTTCTAGATTACACCAGATTCAAGATGTTAATACTTTCATATCTTCATTACCTACTGAAACGGAGGCTAACGCATGAGTCAAGTTGTAAATCATTTGTTATTTCACAAGGCAATGGTTGGAATCGATATAGATCGCGTAGACCAATATATTGAAATTGCAAGTGGAGCCAGTTCTGCTGCTGAAGTATCAACAATTGAAGATCCATTTACAAGAAGCGTTACGTTACTTTTCATGCTGGTTAAAGAACACGGATTAGATCCTTGGTCACTTGATATGAAACATTTGATAATGGAATATCAAAAATATGCTCTAAAAGATGATGATTTAGATTTACCATTAGCTGGTTCAGTTCTTGGCTGGGCTTGGGATGTTCTCAAAATGAGAGCAAGTGGTGCAATTGATGCAACCGAACCAATTCCAGAACCTCAGCCAGAGTGGGTTGATTTCGATTTTGGATGGGAACCTACCTACGCTGAACAGCTTGAAGATAGCATGGAACCTCCTATTGAAGAAAGTGTGTTATTTAGAGGAGAAAGACGTGTGACACTTATGGAATTAGTTGGGGCACTAGAAGATGCTCGTAATGTAGAAACTGAAAGAAAGGCCCGTTTAGAAAGAAGAAAGCAATTGAAGAAAGCTCGCGAATCCGTTCTCTCTGAAGTCGCAGATAAATTAAGTGGTAAATTACACTTAGATGACCCCACACAATACAAAGAAAAAGTATGGCAAAAAATTAATGAATTTAATGGTAAGCCTATACCAATTGGAGATTTGCTAGATAGGCCTGAAAAAGCTAGTGTAGTTCGCACTTTTGTTGGATCTTTATTCTTGGCAAGGGAAGGAAGAATAGATATAATCCAAAAAGATTTAGAAAGCCATAATATTTATGTTAAAAATTTGGAGAATGCAGGATGAAGGAATTAATTGCTGTTGAAGCTGCATTATTCTCTGCAGGAAGACCTTTGGATCCTACTGAAACTGCAGAAGCTACTGGTTTGTCCCGAAATAAAGCTCTTGGAGCATTAGATGCTTTAGTTGAAATTTATAAATCTAGAGAAGGGGCTTTGGAAGTGATAAAATTAGGAACAAAATATGCACTTCAGTTAAAATCTAAAGCTATTGAATATGGACGAAGATTGGCTCCACAGGAAATACCCTCTTATCTACTAAGAACACTAGCATTAATCGCTCATGAACAGCCAATGATGCAAAAAGAATTGAAGTATAAATTAGGAGATAAAGTATACGAGCATGTTAGCGAATTGCTTGAATTAGGAATGATTCAAAGAGAGCGCAAAGGTCGCTCTTTTGAACTAAGTGTAACTCCTGCATTCTTAGAATATTTTGGTATTGAAGCAGAAAACCAATCTGAAATGAAAGAATATTTAGAAAAGGCACTATCAAGCTCATGAATAGTCCTGGACTAATTGAATTGTTTGTCATTGTATTCTTATTTTGGATATTACTTGGTCCACAAAAAGTAATGGAAGGGGCTCGATTGTTAGGGAAAACATATAGAGAATTTAGAGGATATGGTACGGGAATTGTATCTGAAATAGATGAAAAAGAAAAGATTCGCGCTTCTGCTGAAAGGCTAGGCATAGATACTGCTGGAATGGACACTGCTGAAATTAAAACTGCTATGCTAGATCGATTGTCAAACAAATGAACTAGAATAATATTAGAACTAGGTAAAAAGTTTGATATAGTTAGTTACAGAAATGAGAGTGTATGAAGTCACTGAAAGTTTTAGCCTTGGCAATGCTTTTTTTGCTAACCAGTATGATTCCTTTGGTAACTGTAGAAGCTGGAAATGAAGAGCGCAGAGATACTGACAAAGGATATATCAGTGAAAAATGGAGAGCTGGACTAGGTACTGGACTTGGCGCTCTGAATTCCATAAAAAGTGCAGATATTGATAACGACGGTGAAGATGAATTAATCTTTGGAAATGCTCAAGGATTTGTGCACATATTAGACTGGGATTCAACTACAGAAGGTTGGGCTGAAAAATTTCATACTATTGATATGGGTGGGGCCGTCAAGGGAATGGAAATTGCCCAAATTGATGATGATCCTCAATTAGAAATCGCTATTGGATATAACTGGGTTTCTGACGTTGGTAAGGTAAAAATCATAGATGGTGAAACCTTACTTGCAGAGACAAATTGGTCCTCTGGAGTTTCTTGGTCCCATGGTCAGTGGACGGCTGGATGGCCATATGGACTTGCAATGGGAGATTTAGATGGAGATGAGCAAGCTGAGATTGCAATGGGTGATGATAGAGGATTTTTATGGGTTGTAGAAACAGATACGCCTGAAATTTATGTTGGAAGAGATATTACTCCTGATGAAGCTGAATGGTACTTAGATATTAGTGCTAAAGTTGAGAAAGGCGTCGCTGATGCTTGGGGAGTTACTTTTGGACAATTTGATGAAGATGACGCTATGGAGGTAGCTGTTGGAACTAAGGAAGGATGGGTAGCAATTTTTGATGGTGATACTCAAGAAATGCAGTGGAAAAAGGACATGGATAATAATGACGGGGCTGACAGTTTATGTTACAGTCTCATTGCTGCTGATTTAGACGGTAATGGTATTGATGAATTGATAGTGCCTCAACAAAATAAAATGACTATTTTTATAGATGGTGAAAAAGAAAATTTTGTACAAGATACTAGTATCAAAAGCGGATATGGTCTTGCCAATAGTGACTTATTTGGAAATTCAAACGAAGAGCTAATCGTTGCTGACGGAAATGGTAAGATTAAAATCATGGGATTAGTCGGTTCTAGTCTAAACACTTACCAAGAATGGACTACCGGATATCCTATGAACACTGGAGCTGGAATTACAGTCTCTACAAATGGCCATTCTAATCCTTGGTTAGTTCATGGTAGTGATTCAGGAATGGTTGTAGCTTGGGAAATTACTTCAGAAACTGAACACAATGAAGTCTGGTCAACTAATTCAGAATCTAACGAGAATAATCTCTATTCAATTGAGGGCGGAGGTGCATATGGTGTTGCAATGGGAAATATAGATGATGACGATGCAATCGAAGTGCTTGTTGGTAGTGCCTCTGGCAGAGTATATGCCTACGATGGAATTACTTATGAAACTGATTGGATAAGTCCCGTTCTGGAAAAGAATGCAATGGGAATTGCAGTCGGAGATTTGAATAATGATGGTGATAATGATATTGCTATCTGTACCGGAAATCCTGGAGAGCCTCAGGTTGAAGGTGAAGGCGGAGAAGGATTTCTTTATGTCTTCGAAGGCACCGGAACTTCATTTACTCAAGCTTATCAAACCTCAAATATTGACGCTGCTTTGGGACTTACTATTGCTGAATTAGACGGAAGTACATATCCTGAAATTGGAGTTGCGACCGGCTATCTGGAAGTTATCGACCCTACAGCTGGAACCTCTGATTTACATGGTAATGTCAGAGTATATGGCTACAGTGGTTCATCCTATTCTTCAGAATGGAGCTCTAATGACTTAGGTGAAATTGTTGGTGGAATAGCCAGTGGAGATTTGGGCGGCTCTAATGATTATTTAGTTATTGGAACAGGTGGAGACAGTAGAAACGATAACCAAGTCTCTGGAGAAGTTATTGTCTACAAGAGAAGTGGAGGCGCTTACATTACTGATGGTTCGGCTATTGATTCTGAAAGATACAGACCATACGGAATTGCTGTAGGAGATGTTGATAATGATGGGGAGACTGAAATTGCAGTAGGTACTGGCGATTTTGGTGATTCAAAGCCTAAGGTTGCTGTATACGATGGATCATCACATTCCGTTGAATATTCAAAAACTGTAGATACAAGTTCAGTTTGGGGTGTAGCTATCAATGATTTTGATAGTGATGGATTTGTTGAACTGGTATATGGCACATCTGGGGGCGAAATTTTCCTTTACGATGGGGAGACTGAAGATTTTGAAGCTAAAACCAGTGCTTTATCTGGAAAAGCTGGACATTATGGCGGTATTGCAATAGGAAATATTGATAACGAGGGGCCAAAAGAGATGCTAGTAGGTAGTGAAGTTTACCTATGGTTATTTACTACTGAAGGGCAAACTGATAAACCTGATTTAGCAATTGAAGGAATTGATATTACATATTCTCCTGAAAATCCTGATGAAGATGAAGATATCATTATTGATGTGATTGTTCACAATTATGGTGGAATAGAGGCCGTAGATTGGAGAGTTAAGTTATACGATGGAGATCCAGATGCTGGTGGGAAGAAAATAACTGAATATAGTTCAGATGAAGATGATATAATTGCTTCTGATGGTGGAAATATTACTTTCCAAAGAACTTGGTATGGTGTTTCAACTACTCCTGGTTATCATGAAATCTATGCTGTTGCTGAGGATACATCACAACCAAGACAAGAAACTAGATTTAGTAATAACAAAGATTTCACAACTATTGAAATAGAAGAAATACCGAATGACAGGCCAGTAATTCTTGCTTCAGTAGACACCACAGTCTTGTGGATTGATGAACCTGTTAGAGTAGATGCCGGAGAATCATATGATACTGAAACTACAGACGGTGAACCTGATAATGAAGATGGAAATGCTGATTTAACTTATAGATATTACACTGAGAATGGTTGGACTTCTTGGGTTGCAGATTATACTTGGGATATTAGTTTTTCTAGCCCTGGCAATAAAGAGATATTGGTTGTTGCTAGAGATGAAAGAAGTAAAGAATCTGAAGAATATAGTGTTAATGTAGAAGTGAAAGCAAATACACAACCTACTGCAATTCTATTAACAAACGTATCTTCCCCTGCAGAAATTCCTGAAGGTGGATTCATAACATTTGATGTTTCTCAATCTTTTGATCCTGATGATAAAGCTGAATTAGAATATCGCTTTAGCTTTGGAGATAATGTTTATTCTGATTGGGTGAAAGAAGGGCAGACCGTTCGTTTGTACCATAACGCATTCTTTACCGGAACTAATGGTGGTGAATTACAACTTGAAAGTGGTGAAGAAGTACTCCGAAATAAATTCGGAATAATTCGAGTATTTAGGCTAATTAATTCTGAATTATATGAAATTGTTGATAGTCAGAGTACTGGAAAAGGATACAACTACACATTGCCTGAGAATACTGAAGAAAAAATATACTATGCTCAGTTGATGGCACGTGAACTTTCCGATAATGGTGATGACGATATTTTAGCTAGTACATGGTCTGATCCTGTACAAGTCAAAGTTTTCATGCCTGAGAATGTTTTGCCTGTTGCAATGGCTCAAGCTGGTATTTTCATAAGTGGTCAGGGAATATTCAGTGATCGTGTGGATTATGCGAAAACTGGTGATGAAGTTACTTACTCTGCAGCTGAATCTACAGACCCTGATGGTGACGATACTACACTAGAATATAGCTGGAGAATACTAGATTCAAGAGGGTCTGAAATCAATCTCTTAGGAGATAAATCCATGAAATCGTTTAAACGAACTTACAACGACCCTGGTACTTACACTGCAATACTAACCGTAACTGACATTCGCGGAGGCGTTAGCACCTGGCAAGCTGTAGTAATCGTAACTGCAGGTGCAGGTTATGGAGATTCAGTGGAAGAAAGTGGAATTCCAACCAACACCTTGATCGGAGGGGCTGCGCTTGGCGTTATAGCTCTATTTGGTGGAGCAAGAGCTTTGAGTTCAATGAGAGGCGGAGGAGATGAATTTGAAGAAATGTTTGAAGAAGAATCAGTCGTCCCAGGTCCTTTAGAATTACAGTGTCCATCCTGCGGTGGTTTAATTTCAATTACAACGACGCAAAGACCTATACAAGTTGGATGTCCGATGTGTCAATCACAGTTTGTGATTCGTGAATGAACTTAAATTTAGGTAATTTAGTACTTGATGGCAAATGCCATGTAATGGGAATTCTAAACGTAACTCCTGACAGTTTTTACGACGGAGGACTACACTTTGATTTAGAAGATACTCAGAAACGAGTAGAAGCTATGATTTCTGAAGGCGTTGAGATTATAGATATTGGGGGAGAATCTACCAGGCCTGGATCAAAGCCAGTAACGATTGAGCAAGAATTAGAGAGAGTTATTCCTGCCATCAAATTTATATCTGAAATTTCAGATATTCCAATTTCAATCGATACTCAAAAGCCTGAAGTTGCAAGAAAAGCTATAGAAGCTGGAGCTTGTGTTGTAAATGATGTTGGCGGATTGCGAAATGATGATATGATTTCAGTTGTTGCTGAGATGAATGTTCCTGTGATTATAATGCACATGCAAGGAACTCCAGAAAACATGCAAAAGAATCCGCAATATGGTGATGTGGTAGAAGACATCAAGGAATGGCTGCAGGGACGAATAAAGGCTGCTGAAATGGCTGGAATCAAACGTTCTGATATCATTGTTGACCCTGGAATTGGTTTTGGTAAAAATTTAAAGCACAACCTTGAGATCTTAGGTAGGTTAGATGAATTCAAAGGAATGTCTGGTGGTGTTTTATTAGGTGCAAGTAGGAAATCATTTATTGCAATGATGAGTGGAAACGAAAAAGGTGACAGGTTAACAGGCAGCTTATCTGCTGCAATTATGGGAGTCACTGGCGGAGTTGATATCTTGAGAGTCCACGATGTTAAGGAAACTTTAAGTGCTGTAAACGCTGTGAATTCTTTATAATGGCTGAAGGAAAAGTTGTCGGATTGAAGTGGGCTGGGTTTCTAATCCCTGGAATCCTGATYATAGGAGSTKCWGCTTATTTTGTTCTTTTCTTRATGCCAGATTATTGCACTGAAATWGAYAATATGAATGAAACTGAYCCMATAACYGAATTCAGTGTGCAAGTAGTTGGAGATTCTATATTTGGGGCTGATGCAGATGGTTGTGCGAGTGTTTCAACATTCATGAGTCTAAGACTGTGGCTCCRGGTAGAGGATCATTCTGAACCAGGTGCTACGGTTGCTGGTGATGAAAGCATTCCTAAGCAATATGTTGGAAACCCTGAACCGGTCTCGGGGCAATATRGYRATTGGAATTGGACTGTAATCAACGGAGGGGCGAATGAYATCATGCCKYATTGCACTGAGAATGATTGYGATGAAGTAYTGGATGAAATAATTACAGAYTCAGGAGAAGGACTGATTCCTRATTTAGTTGAAAAAGCTCAAAATGATGGTAGTAATGTAATACTTATTGGATATTATTCTGTACCTAAAGGATCTGAATATGAACCTGTGATTTTAGAAGTTGAGATCATAAATGACAGATACAACGAGTTTGCTGAAGCAAATGAGGGTGTTTATTTCATAAGTTTAAAGGAGATAATGACTCCGGAAGAAACTCCTGAATTATATTCTGAGGATTTAGTACATCCCTCTGAAGATGGGCATTATGTAATAGGTGAATATATTGCAGATTTCATCATTAATGAACACAAAAAAGAAACGGGTATGTGGTTTCGTTGATTATGCAGTTTGCATTCTTGTGACTTTAGTTCCTAGTTCCGAAGTAGTAGGTGCTAATTCAACTCCAAGATAAAGTATCGTAATTGTTGTAGTATATTCTATGTCTAACGGAACTTCTTTCTCTATTTTGTCTTTTGTTACAGGATCTAAATCATTTAACTCAAATTTATCATAAATTTTCTCACCACTTCCTAATTCATAATCAAAAGAAAACTCATTTTCAGTAACTGGATCTGATTCATCTATTGTGAGATGTATCAATACCTTAATACTTTTATCAAAATAACCCATCTTTGGAATATCAAAACCAATTTCGCCAGTTATACTACTTTTATCTTCATTTAATTGAAAAATCGCATCGGTCACATGATCTTCTAAATTAATATCTACATTATCGCTATACATCTTGTACAAATCTGCTCCTGCTGCAACTAATACAATTACTGTCGCGAGAGTAAAGCCAGTTTTGAGTATCCCTAATGTAGTGCTCAGACCTTGAGTAGAACTTCCACCTGAAACGGTACCTTTGTTAGAACGCGTACTGTTATGGTCTACTGCTCCTGATTTAGCAGAACCATCTCCAATACCTACTCCTGAACCTCCATCATCCTTGACACCACTCCCTCTATTGGAACGTGAACTGTTATGGTTTACAGCTCCTGATTTGGCAGAACTATCTCCAATACCTACTCCTGAGCCTCCATCATCCTTTACTCCGCCTCTATTCGAACGTGAACTGTTATGGTCTACTGCCATGAATGTACATTACATGGCTCAGTTATTAATCATAATGCAATAAATATTGAGCTGTTGTTTTATTTTTTAAAACTTAAACTATATAGACCTGTATTCTATATTTGACTATGAATAAAGCCTTTCTGTTTATGATTATGCTAGTTTCTGCATCCTTTGTTGGATGTATTGAAGACTCTACAGAGGATACATTAATCGAAGATAATACTGTAGATGAGACTACTCAAGAAGAAGACACAAATGATCAAGATGTTAATGACTCTGAAGAAGTAAGTGAAGAGGATGAACTAATTACTCCTGTAGGAAATTCAACCAATATGGCGCCATATGTCGATGCAGGTACTTGGAATGATGACCAGTGGGGTGAACATATTATCTACGACGGAGACTATGATGATCATGATGATTATGATAACACTAGTTTCTCTGTTTTTGTTCATTGGTCTGCGTTAGACTATGATGGTACAATCGAAAATGCAGGATTCGATTTAGACTTAGATCAAACTATTGATGTTTTTGTTAATGAAGATTCCGGAGCTTTTGTGAAAGATCAAACTTCTGTCAACGGAGCTTTAACTTTAGTAAATAATGCATCAAATACACCTGAAGTTACTTGGTCATTAGATTCAGTAAGATATGGAACTCAATGTGGAATAAATCTCCACACCAGCTTTATGTTCATTGCAGAAGATGATGACGGAGATTCCAGCTCAGAACTAATACATTATGTTCATGGCAGAAATATTGATTATGAGATGATGGGATATTACATAGATCTTGGAGTTTTTGGTTTGACTGAAAATCACTATAGTATGTTCAATACTACAGATTGTGCTGACGGTCCTGAGATGCCAATTGAAGTTGAGTTCTATGATCAGAACACCTATGACGGAAAAGCTACGTATCAGCTTCGAAATATCAATCGCCCAATCTTACTCTCTGATGTTACTTTCTTCTTGAAAGACGCTACAGGGTCTACTTATGTTGGAGGTAACGGCTTTGGCGAGATTGCTATGCAATTCCAGGGAGGAATAGAAATGGGAATTGATACTAGCTACAGATGGTATGGTGAGAATACAGACCTTGTAGCAAGAGCTCAGACCATCGCGAATGATGATGGTAGTGATTATCCTGTTCACTTCATAGACAATAATGGAGATGGACTATTATCAAATAACGACAATTTCCAAATATTTGGAACAGGACCGGGTTCAAATGGGCCAGCTGAAAGTGGTTGGACATTGCAATTACAATTCGACCCTACTGGAGACATTATCGCCTCATTGCCATTAACTTTCTAGAAGTATAGCTGAAAAGTTTATAACTGAAAGGAATGTAGAGCCGTATGAACAAAGCCTTTCTGTTTGTAATTATGCTAGTTTCTGTATCCTTTGTTGGATGCATTGAGGACTCTTCTGATGAGTTAACACAGGAATCTGAAGACGAAACACAAGAGCCAGTGGGTGTCGAGGATAATGCTGGAATGCCCGTAGTTGAATTTATTGGGATTACTTATCCTGAAATATATCTAACCGCTCCAATTTATGATTCCGATGGATACATCAAATCTTATTCTATCAGTGGATTGGAAAGAGAAAGTGAGTATGGCTCAATGGATCACGAGGAAGAGAACTATAATGAAACTTATTGTGCATATGGATTACTTTTGGCTGAAAATTCAACAATAGACGCAAAATATAATTGTTATCCGTTCTATCATTCATTATTTATTGACATATGCTATGATATTGCTCCCGTTAATCAAACTATTACTGTGAATGTAGAAGATAATGATGGAAATACGGCCTCAGCTGAATATGTACTTAATAAGGAAGATTTTGTAGTATGTGGCAATGGTCTTATGGAAGTAGATGATTTACCTATTGCCACTTTCTTTACATCGCAAGATAGTACAAATGTATATCACGTAGAAGTGATTAAAGTTAGCAGACAAGCTCCTCTAGAAGATTTTAGCTTCTTCTTGAAAGACGGATCTGGATCGACATATGTCGGCGGTAACGGCTTTGGTGAAGTTGCTATGCAATTCCAGGAAGGTGAAGAAATGGGAATCGATATGACATACAATGGAGATGATGAAGGATTAAAGAGCAGAGCAACCAATGTCTCAGATGACAATGGCAGTCAGTTCCCAGTGCACTTCTCTGATAACGACCGCGATGGTATGTTATCTGCCGGCGACCAATTCTTGGTATATGGACCTGACGCAGGCCCTGCAGAAGATGGTTGGAAACTAGATATCCAATTTGATGTAACCGGAGACATTATTGGATCTGCAAAATTATTGTAAGTGAAAAGGTTATAACTGAAGGGAATGTAGGACAGTATGAACAAAGCCTATTTGCTCATGCTATGCCTCATTTCTGCATCCTTTACAGGGTGTATAAGCGACGACAGTGATGATGTCATCACTGATACTACGGATAATGCTGATACTACAGACAATTCCGATACTACAGATAATTCTGATAATACAGACAATTCTGATAATACTTCTGAAACTGATGGTAATAATGTCACTAATGATAGTGGAGGTGCCGACTGGACCTTTATGACCTATATCTCTGATTCTGATTTAGAATATTTTGCTATTGAAGATATGGTTGAAATGGAAAGAGTTGGTTCTACTGATAAAGTAAATATTGTTGTGCAAATTGATAGATGGGATGGTTACGACAAACCTGATTGGAATGATGATTCTAATGGAGATTGGGAAACTGCAAAAAGATATTTGATAACAAAAGAAAATAAGGGAGATCACGTTATTGGAAGTACGGCAATCGAGGATATCGGAGAAATAAATACCGGAGATCCTGATGAACTTGTTGAGTTCGTTAAATGGGCTCAAGCAAACTATCCTGCTGAACATTACGCCCTTAATATCTGGAACCACGGATCTGGTGCAACAGGAGTTGCATACGAGCAAAGTTGCCCCGATTATTGTTGGGAGTATGGAAATGAAGCTGACAAATTGGACTTAAGTGAGATTGATTACGCGCTCTATAAAATAACAAATAATGGAGAAAATAAACTCGATATTGTTGGTTTCGATGCCTGTTTAATGTCTACAATTGAGGTAGTAGAAGTTGTAGCTCCGTACTCTAACATAATGATTGGAAGTGAAATTCTTGAACCTGGTGATGGATGGGATTACTCATTTTTACAATTGATTGTTGATAACCCATCAGCCTCTCCTGAGCAATTAGGTGAAAAAATTGTAGATACATTTGTAGCTCAAGGTCAAACGTCGGACCAGTCATATGCTCTTACAATGCTAAATATGACAATAGCTGAGTATGCAATTAATTCAATAAATGCTCTAGCTGAACTCAAAGATTCAACTACCTTAATTTCTGATTTGGAAGCAATTAGGTATAATTCAGTACACGTTGAAAATGGAGATTCTTCTTCAGCTGTAGATTTGCTTCACATGCTAACTAGTTTATCCCAATATACGTCCAGTTACGAGGTTAAAATGGCAGCTAACCAAGCAGCTGCAAATGTCTCCGCCATGATTATGAAAGCTGAATTTAACGGCGATCCAAGTGATATTGATACTACTGGAATGACTGGCGTCTCAATTCTATTTCCTAACTTAGAAGACGAATGGACTAAGAGATCAAAACAATTGGATGAAGAATCTCAGTGGGTAGACCTCATGGATGATTACTATGAGGAACAGGAAGATGAATTAGTCCTATTTTTCAATGAGACTTCGCTCATCTATGATACTGCAGACTTAGACCAAGATGGTTTTAATGATTCAATTAGTTTGGCGCTGGAAATAGAATCTTTAAGTGATGGAGTTTACGGCAATCTGACTCTAGATGTATTCAACAATCGAGGATATTGGATAGATGGAATAGAATATGACTTTGAAATGAATAGTGACGAAATTGTTTACATTGATCTATGGGATGTTTACTATGTTCACATGATTGAAGATGGAGAATCCGATTTACTTCGTATTGAAGCTGTTTTGTCTATTGTAAATACAGATGGTACTCAAACTTTACAAGATTGGGTAGAAACTCCCTACGAATATTTGACTGCATTTAATGAATCTCGTGAGATTCCTATCTTTGATAACACAATAAAAATTGGATTTATGAATCCAATAACTGGACCGCTTCAACCAGATGCTTACGGTTTTTGGTGGGGCGCTAACCAAGCTATTATTGATCTGAGTGAGATGTATCCTGATTACGATTTCGAGCTTATTGTAGTCGATTCTGGATGCGACGGCGATGTTGCAGGACCTGCTGCGCAAACACTAGTTGATTCTGGTGTCATCGCTGTTGTTGGTGCAGCATGCTCTGGTGCTTCTATGAGTGCTAATGAAGTATTGTCTGCAGCAGGAATCCCAATGATTTCATATGCTAGTACTAATCCAGGGTTAAGTGATGATAATGATTATCCTTTATTCTACCGTGTAGTACCTAGCGATGGTATCATAGGCCTTGTCAGCGCTGATATGATGACACATTCCAACGTTAGTAGTGGTGAGTTAGCTATTCTTCTCATGGAAGATTATTATGTTGAAGATTTAGCATATTATGTTAAAGATGCTTGGGAAGAAGATGGACATGACCTTTGTAGTGTCGGGATGCTAGAATATGATGAGAATGAAAATAATTTTGGTGCTATCGTAGAGGATATAGTTCAGAATGATGATTGTACTACTGTATTTCTTTCATCTTACACATCTGATGCTGCAGGAATTATTGAGGAACTTCACAACCAAGGATGGGACGGTCAAATATTTGCAGGAGACTCAGCTGGTGGAATTGGTCTTTATGATTATATGGCTAATAACTCGCAGTTAGAGGATGTTACATTCACTGCTCCTCGTACCGGTTTCTCCTTTGGGGATTTTGAGGAACGATATGATGCAAATGCGGATGATGTAGGCAGCATCAAAACATATGTTCTAACTGCATATGATTCTGTAATGATTATGGGCCATGCCATTGCAGGGCACGATGATCACTACAATCTGACGGATAGTATTGAACAAGTTGGCACAAACTATTATGGTGCTTCTGGTCTGATAAATTTCTTAGATAACGGAGATGGTGCAGGGTATGGTTTTGACATCTGTACTTACTCTGGAGACCCAGATGACGCAAACGGCGGAGGCAGTTGTAACCGTTTCTGGACTGTCGATAATGGTGTCCAAGAATACTAAGTGAAAAGTTTATAACTGAAAGGATTCACGGGCAACTGTGAATCCTAAGTTCTTCATTGCTGATATCATATTTCTGATTGCCTTTATCCTACAAGGCATGGAAACCCACGATTCGGATTCTACATTCTTAGAGATATCTTTGCCCTACATGTCTGCAATTATACTCATAATGACTATACTGTACCGAATAGGATTCATTCAAATTAACGAAGAGACTGAACATGTTAAAAGTTTGAGAGTGTGGATGGCCGTAATTCTATTTGGAACTATGATTAGATTCATAATGAATGATAATTTTGCTATACTGTATTTGGTAGTTATATCGGGATATTCCATATTTACTTCTGGCACTATACGATTATTTCACTCTAAATTGTAAAACACTCTTGTTCATATAGAGGGGGCTTCGTCGCGAAACATGGAAGGAAATAATTCTCGCCCAATTCCCTTTTTTTCAGGAAGTAACTGAAAGTGAGTTTCTTAGATTTAGGAATTGAGCCTGCCATTGTTTATCAACTTAAAAAACAAGGTATTACTGAACCGTTCGAAGTTCAGGAAGCTGCGATACCAGATACACTGCTAGGCAAAGACATTTGCTGTAGAGCACCTACTGGATCCGGTAAGACTTTGGCGTTTGGTTTACCTTTGATTGCTCGATGTAAACCTGCAGAACCAGGTAGGCCTAGTGCTTTGATTGTTACACCTACCAGAGAATTAGCTGAACAAATATGCAATGTTTTAACTCCTTTAGCAAAAGAAATGCACCTCAAAGTTCTAGCTGTTTATGGAGGGACATCTTATACAAAGCACAGAAAAGCACTCGATAAAGGCGTCGATATTGTAGTTGCATGTCCCGGAAGATTAATTGATTTAATGGAACAAGGTTCTATTTCTTTAGAAAATGTAGAAATGGCAGTCTTGGATGAAGCTGACCGTATGGCAGATATGGGATTCATTGACCCCGTTTGCTTTATTTTAGATAATTGTGATAAGAATAGACAAGTGATTCTTTACAGTGCTACTTTAGACCGTGAAGTTTCTAAATTAGTCAAAAAGTATCAAGATAGACCAGAAAGAATTGAAGTAGGGCCAAAAGAAATTTCAATGGACTCAATGAAACATCACTTTTGGATTATCAAGAAAAGAAAAACACTCATTACAACTGATATTATTGAGAGAGTAGGTAGAACTATGATTTTCTGCCGTACCCGAAGAGGTGTTGACCGTGTTGCTAGAGAATTGAGAGATGAACGATTAAGATCTACTGCTATTCATGGAGGATTAACTCAACGTCAAAGAGATCGAGCTATGGATCAATTCATCTATGGTGATTGTATCGCTTTAGTGGCTACTGATGTAGCTGCAAGAGGAATTGACGTCGATGGTGTTCAATGTGTAATACATTGGGATCCGCCTGAAAATGGAAAAGCATACAAGCATCGATCCGGAAGGACTGCAAGAGCTGGTGCAACCGGTACCGTTGTTTCACTACTTCAAAAGAAAGATAAAGGAAAATATAATCGAATTCAAAAGGAAGTTGGAATTAGATCACAAGTTAGTGATCCCAATTTGAAAAACATTCCTGAAAATGAACTAGACTACATTCCACCACCACGTCCAAAGAAACAATATCAACAAAATAGCCCTAGAAATAGAAGGCAAAATCGAAGAAGAGGAGGAGGACGTCCACCTTCTGGAAGAAGTGACGGGCCGAAGAAATTTGGTGGTAGAAATAGAAGACCAAAACGTAATGATAAAATTAAATTTCCAAGAGAAGAAGATAGGCCTAAGAGAAAAAAGCAGCCTAGCTATCCTGATAGAAGCGGAGGAAGACCTCCAAACGAAAGAGGAGATGCAGATCGAAACAAATTTGGAGATAAGAAAAAACCATACTATGGAAATAGAGATTCTGGAGGGAGATCATCTGGTAACAGAGGCGGCGGAGGTCGAGATAAATATGGTAACAAATCTTCTGGAGGAAGAAGCGGTGGCGGTGGTCGATACGGTAACAAATCTTCTGGAGGAAGAAGCGGTGGCGGAGGCCGATATGGTAACAAATCTTCTGGAGGAAGAAGCGGCGGCGGAGGCCGATATGGTAACAAATCTTCTGGAGGAAGAAGCGGCGGCGGTGGTCGATATGGTAACAAATCTTCTGGAGGAAGAAGTGGTGGCGGTGGTCGATACGGTAACAAATCTTCTGGAGGAAGAAGCGGCGGCGGTGGTCGAAGCAATTATGGAAATAGAGATGGTGGAGACAATAACAGAGGCGGAAACTCTGGGAATAGATCTAACTCAGGCAGAAAATTCTCTGGTGGAAAGAAAGATTCTGGGAAAAAGCGAAAGCCTCAGAACAAAAGTAATCGGAATTACGAACGTAAATCTCAATAATTATTCTAAAGTATAAATTGCTGAATTCTTATCATTTTCACGAGCTTCTACTTTGAAACAACGTGCTCTATCTTTTGTCATTTCTAATAGAATTTCATTGGCTTTGTTTAATGCTGATTTTGCACTTGATTCTAAACTTGCCTCTGGAACTACTCTCAAATCACATAAACCATTCTTGTGTAATTCTTGAAAAGTAGCTAATTCTGGATCGTCTTCAGCTATAATCATGGTGTGATCATACATTTCTAGCAAATATTTTTCTAACTTTTTCAAATCTCCGAAACCAACTACCCAACCATGTTCGTCCATTTCTTTTGCTTCAAAATAAAAGGTGTATTCTCTAGAATATCCATGAATGTAGGCACAGTGTCCCTCGTGCTTCCATTGCCTGTGTGCACATGGAAGGTTCTTGTATGTTTTACTTGATGTAAATTTTTCTTTCATATTTTCTCCTTATGTTCTTTTTCAATTTTAATTGCATGTTCCAATACTTTTGACCAATCATCTACGTATGGTACAGGATCTTTACGGCCTATTGCATTAAATGCTAAAATTCTCTCTATATCTGCTCCGCTTTTTCCACTACTTCTTCCTTGTTCATCAGGATTATAACTAGTATTTGTGTTAGCAAATATTGTATCAAAATCAAGACTCAATTTATCTAAGGATTTTTCTGCATCCATCAAAATTGTTTCCTTGTCTCCCTCGAGATAAGGCAAGTAAAATGATACTTTTTCGCTATCCCAATTTCCAACCTGGAAAGCATGCTCTAATGCATCATAAAATTCGGGCCTACAGTCAGGATAAATCTCGTGATCTCCAGAGTGAACTCCTAATCCTATTTTGACCGAGGTATCGTTCTTAGTTGCAATAGACAAAGCATAACCATAGAGTATAGATGCGAAGATAGCATTTCTATTCGGTACTACGGTCTGTTTCATCTGTTCTTCTTCGTAATGTCCTTCTGGAACTTCATAATCTTCGGTAGTTAATGCTGAATGAAAGATAGACATTGCCGATTGCAAGTCTACTATTCTTTGAGTAACTGTGATATTATTTTCAGACAAATAAGCAATGTTTGCTTTGGCTCTATCCAATTCTAACTTATGTTTTTGACCGTAATCATATGACAAAGTATGAACTTCGTAATCCTTGGCTAAAAGATGCACTAGAAGACCTGTAGAATCCATGCCGCCTGAAAATGCCATTACGGCTATCTTACTCAATCAACACCCATCCATTTGTGTGTCTGTAATGATAAATTCCAACCTGGATTTTGCATTACCATATCAAAAGTGCTGTGAAATGTTTTACCATTTGTTCCAGGGTCTTTAGCTTCATCATAGCAAGGTTGAAGGAATAAGTTTTCAAAACCGTCTTTCAAATTATCGTACATTCCTAAATCTTGTCCTGTGTAAACTACTTTCAATTCATTACCTTTTCTTTGTTTGATACTAAATTCTGGGTAAAGCATATCTTTTGGACTTACGCAAATCCAATCTACCAATCCCTCTTCCAGTTCAATCGTTCCGTTTGTTTCAATTGCAATATTGTAACCTTTTGAATGTAATTCATCAGATAATGGGCGTAATTTCTGCATTGCTGGTTCTCCCCCAGTAAATATTACTCGCTTAGTGTCCCATTTGCTAAGAACTGCCATTATCTCTGAAACGGTCATTTTATCCCATTTACTGAAATCGGTATCGCACCAAGAACATTGAAGATTACAGCCTCCGAAGCGAATGAAAATTGATGGAGTGCCTGTGTGGTATCCTTCTCCTTGGACGGAGTTAAAAATTTCAACTATCGGATAACTTTTCTCTACTGCCATTTTAACTTTTTATTAAATCCATAAGTTCTGAACGTGCTTCTGCTTTATCGAAAAATACTCCTCTCATTGCTGAAGTTGTCATTGTAGCATGACTTTTCTTTACACCTCTGCAACCCATACATTCGTGCTTAGCCTCGATAATTATGGCTGCACCTAAAGGTTTCAAATATTTTTCCAAAGCATCTGCCACTTGGGTTGTTATTCTTTCTTGATTTTGTAATCTTCTAGAGAATACTTCTACAATTCTAGCTAATTTAGAAATACCAACAATTCTTTCTGTTGGAATATAAGCTACGTGAGCTTTTCCTGTAAAAGATAGCATATGATGTTCACATGTAGAATAAAATTCTATATCTTTGAGAAGAACAATACCATCATATCCCTCTCCATTGAAAGTAGCATTCAATGTCTCTTTAGGATCTAATTTGTAACCTGAATACAATTCTTTCCAAGATTCTGCTACCCTTTTTGGTGTGTTCTTGAGCCCTTCTCTTAGCTCTCCGCTACCGTCTAATGCGGCATCTTCTTCTATTTCTAACAATANTGTTTTTTATTGATTCTTCAATCATTTATGTTTGCTCCTTGTTTATTANTAANTTTTTTCGTCTACNTGNCCTTTACTATGAAAGTAGGATGNANTTCTTTACCCNAAGAGGTAATGNCTTCTCTTTTCATGCTCNAANTTATTTCNTACTTTCNATTCCNTATCTTTAATTCGTCATCTGATCTAATTGAAAAGTTATTTTTGTAAAGTAAACTTTCTCCAGGTAAACCCATATCACTTATTGTGGCTGTGAAAGGATAAGCTGAATATTTGCCCAAAGGACTGCGCTTAGTTATCTCTCCTTTTTTACCTATAAATTCTGGAAATAGTAGATTCATATCAAATCCAAATAGTTTGTATAGAAATTTCCCGCCTATTCCGAACAACCAAAGGAAAATACCAATAAACATTCCAATGAATATACCTCCGCTCATAGTGAAACCCATAACGAGTAAAACGAACGGTAGTAATATTGCAACTGGAATTGCCAAAAGGAAAATATAGATAATTGCCCAAATACGTGGGATCCTCTAGAGTCGACCTGCAGGCATGCAAGCTTGAG
>MIZB01000316.1_pt1 | contig 33058 bp, 38 predicted proteins | sample 888171 | NCBI WGS metagenome assembly MIZB01 (sample SAMN05440186, study PRJNA335308) | marine metagenome | isolation source: marine water
AATACTCAAGCTTGCATGCCTGCAGGTCGACTCTAGAGGATCCCACTAAACAATGTTGGAGCTTATTTTACATCTAGAGAAGTAACTGAAGAAGGATTTGAACGAACATTTGCTTTGAACCATCTAGGCTATTTTCTAATGACGAAAAAACTACTTCCCCTTGTTGAAAAAAGCAATTACAAAAGAATTGTCAATGTTTCGTCAAGTGCTCATTATGGTATTGATTTTGAATTTGATAACATTAATGGTGAAAAGAAGTATGCTGGTTTTGAAACCTATAAAAAATCCAAACTCGCTAACGTAATGTTCACTTATGAATTAGCGAAAAGAATTGAAGCTACCGGAATTACTGCAAATTGCTTACATCCTGGATTTGTATCTACAAATTTTGGAAAAAATAATAATTTCTTCTGGAGAAATGCAATAAGACTAGCAATGATGCTGACTGCAATTAACGTGAAGGACGGTGCAAAAACTAGTGTTCACCTAGCATGCTCAGATGAGGTGAAAAATATTACTGGAAAGTTCTTCGCTAATTCTCAAGTGAAAAAAGGTTCAAGTAAAGCTAAAAATGATAAACATAATGTGAAATTGTGGGAATTATCTGAAGAATTTGTTAAACCTTTCTTGTAGTCTCTAGCTAATAACTTTTATAAATCTACCATCGGAAGTTAACTGTGGAAATCATAGATAGGTTTACTAACTTGGAACACGGAAAGGTAAGATACTCCATTACAGGAGAAGCTTCTGACAATTTAGTAGTTCTAATGCATGGACTAACTACTTCTAAAGATATTTACAATAATTTAACTCAAGACCTAATTGAACAAGGATTTCAAGTCTTATCTTTTGATTTTTATGGAAGAGGTAAATCTGATTACGTACCGAATGTTGAATCCGAAAACCTATACGTCAATCAAGCTATTGAATTGATTGAAAAATTTATTCCGACTGGTGCTAAAAGAAATATTAATTTGGTAGGATATTCTGCTGGAGGCTCTATTGCTTCAATGGTTGCAGATAAATTGGATAGTTGTGCATCTTTAATTCTAATTGCCTCTACTGGTGTACCTCAGCTACCTACTTCTCCAGTTCTCATTTCCTTACTTCAAACATTTGAAAGTAACGGAGAAATAAGCTCTGAATTGAAACATGAGGTGGAGAAACAAATGGTTCAGGAATTAGAGGTTTTAGAAGAGAATGAAACTAAAGATTTAGCTCTTAAAGTTTACAATGATCTAGATATATGGAATGAAAAAACAATTGATACTGTGAAAAATCACCTGTTGTCTACTGGAGGATATGTCGGCGATAAATCTATGAATAGTATCTTTGAAAGCATTGGTAAAAAAAATATTCCAACTTTCATTATGGCTGGTTCTAACGATAATTGGGTAAGTCCAGAATCTGGTAAGGAGATACATAAATTGATTGAGGGCTCACTTTTTTTCGAGTTTGAAGATGTTACACATTGGGCTTTTCTGGAAAAGCCTGAGGTATACCATCGTAAAATTTTAACCTTCTTAAAATCTGCATAACCTATAAATCTGTACCGTAAACTTTGAAGTATGGATACAAGAACTTTGTTTGGTGCCCTTTTAATCGCAGGAATCGTTGGAGGATTCTCAGTTAACAGTTATTTTATGGATAACGGAACTGAAGATAACATTATTGACGTTGAAGTCGGTAGTGAAGCTCCAGACTTTGCTTTAACAGATAGTGAAGGAAATTCTTTTAATTTGTCTGACTTTGAAAATGAAAAAGTAGTTGTTTTAGAATTTATGAATATGGGATGTGGGTCATGCCACAATTTTGAAAAAGAGGTCTTGAAAGGCTATTGTAACAGTACTACAATGCCAGAAGATGTTGAAGTTATCTCCTTAACACAAACTGAAGATGTTAGTCAAGAGGATTTAGAAGATCGAGCTGAAGGCAAAAATTGGGCTTACGTATTCGGAAGTGAGGAAATAACCGATGCTTTTGGAGCCGATAGAAGTCCAAGTATCATTATTATTGATAAAGATGGAATTGTTACTTTCTCTGAAAGTGGACACATGACTGAATCTGAGTTAGAAGAGAGAATCAACGAAGCTCTTGCATGAGTATCTGGTTCAAGAATAATTCCGTTGAAAATATAAAAACCAAAGATACGCTAATTGAAAGTCTAGGTATCGAAATTACTGAAACTGGAGATAATTACATCGTCGGTACTATGCCTGTAGATAATCGAACAAAGCAACCCTTTGGAATACTACACGGGGGAGCTTCTGTTGCTCTATCCGAGACTTTAGCAAGTATTGGGGGGAACTTAACCGTTGATTACGAAAAAAATCACGTTGTTGGAGTTGAAATTAATGCAAACCATGTTAAAACTGCCAAAGATGGACATGTAACTGGAAAATGTAAACCTATCAAAATTGGTAGATCTACCCAAATTTGGCAAACTGAAATTACAAATGAAAAGAATGAATTGATTTGTATTAGTAGAATAACTTTAATGGTTCTTAGTAAAAACTAAAATTGCATTACCATTAATAATGAAGCGTAACCTGTAAACATTAGGAAAGGAGTGTCCCAAGTATGTGGAGAATATGCTTCTGTTAATGTCATAATTATGGGTACCGATAACATTGCAAGGGCATATTGTGTCGTCGTAAAATAATCTGCATGCATTGCTATTACAACAAAGCCAGTAATCAATACGCAAGCACTCCCCTCAAAGGTTCTAAAATATTCTTTATTGGTAAACAAAGCTTTAGTTTTGTAACGATATTTTCCAAACCTTACGCCAACAGGCTCTGCTAAACCATCTCCGATTACATTAATCAAAATAGGAATTACTACTAATGATTCTAAACCCCATTGACCAAAAAGCCAAATCATAGGTAGCATTACTGCAAAACCTGCCGCAAACTGAGTCCAAAGCCAAGACAGCGTATGCGGCCTGTCTTCTGGCCTATCAAATCCTTCAAACATCAGCTGAAAGGGAGGTATTGCTTGTCTAATTGGTTCATAGAATGAAACTAAGGATAGTGTTGTAATCAAAGCGCTTATTGCCAGATAAATGAAATCTGTAAAGGTTTCTGCATTAAATTGTTGATCAATAAATACAGGTAAGAAAAAAATTGCAAAATGATTGATTTTGCGCGTATAATTTACTTTGACGTTGAAATACCTGGCCAATACTCCTGTTGAAAGCATTACTGTTGTAAGTGCCAAGCCTTTTGCTACAGTAGATTGAATTTCAGGAGTCAGTTCCATACGTATCAAATGGTGGACCGGGCGAGATTTGAACTCGCGCCCTCCTCCATGCCAAGGAGGCGATCTTCCAGACTGATCTACCGGCCCGTTAAGGTGTCATTTTGATGGGGCTTTAATAGAATTATAGTTTAGATTGACCATTTCTTAACAAATCCTAAGCATATTGCTAAGATTGGCCCTATCCCTATTGCAAACATTACTGTTCCTATACCAAATATTCCTCCCAGAAAAGTACCTATGCTCAATACTGATATTTCAATTCCTGCACGAACTCTCCCGATGGGCCAATCCGTCCTCTTTTGAATTCCTGTCATCCATCCATCTCGAGGGCCTGGACCTAAATTTGCTGTGAGGTAAAATGCACTACCTATTGCTACAAAGATTATTCCTATCAAGGATTGAATTAACTGCGGGAAAAGATTTGTCTGCTCAGGAATAAAGGGTTCCATCACATCTATAGCTAATGAAATTAAAACAATATTGGAAATCGTTCCAATACCTGGAGTCTCTCGAAGAGGTATCCAAAGGAAAAGAACCAAGACTCCTACTATAAACGTAGATAAGCCAACCGTAAAACTTGTTTGTTCAGATATCCCTTGGGCAAGAACTGTCCATGGACTTACTCCGATCCCTGCGCCAATCAAAATGGCTTCGCCAGTTCCAAAAATCCACAGTCCTGAAACTAGAGCAATAATTGTAGATAATTTAGGTCTGACATTGAGAGGACGATCTGAACTCCAAATGGTTTGAGGTACTTTATGAGCTGGGCGAAATAGCTGCAGAATACCCTGTTTGCTCAATTACCTTCACCAATTCTTCTGCAGTTATCTGGCCATTAGTTTTCACTATTCCGCTATTTTCTTCGTGCGATATTTCTGCAGATTCAACATTTAAATTTAATTCAAGTACGCCTTTTACTCTTCCTGAGCAGCCGCCACAAGTCATTCCGTCTATCTGGAATTTTAACGTTTCAGTCATAATCTTCTAAATTGGAGGTTGATTAAGAAATCATGCCCTAAATGGCTTCCATGATCTTAGTGTCAAAGAATTTAAGACTACACTAACACTGGATAATGCCATAGCTCCTGCTGCAAATGCCGGAGGCAATAACCAACCTGTCGAGGAAATTAAGACTCCCATTGCTAAAGGAATACCAATTAAATTATAAACAAAAGCCCAAGCTAAATTACCTCGAATCTTACCCATTGTAGCCTTACCCAAATCTAATGTCGATACTACATCAAGTAGATCATCTCGAAGAAGGACGATATCTGCAGCCTCTAGTGCAATATCACTACCTGCACCCATTGCAATTCCAACATCTGCAACTGCTAAAGCTGCTGCATCATTAATTCCGTCACCAATCATAGCAACGCTCGCACCTTCAGCCTGCAACTTTTTTACAAATTCTGCTTTTCCATCGGGTTTGACCTCTGCCTCAAACGTTGTTATTCCAACTTCTTTTGAAATCGTTAAAGCTGTTTCAGCTCTATCTCCAGTTAGCATAATTACTTTAAGACCTAAATCTTTTGCTTTTGAAATTGCTAAGTTTGTAGTTTCCCTTAATTTATCTTTCATCTCAATCCAACCGAGCAATTTATTTCCTTTAGAAACAAAGACTACAGTACTGGTTGACAAAACATCCACTAATTCTTCAATATGATTAGAAACAAAGACATCTTTCTCTTCCATTAGAGGCTGGTTTCCTATAGCATATTCTTGATTGTCTAGATAGCCTACTAATCCCATTCCACCTATATTTTCAATCCTGTCAAAAGAAATTAATTCTTCACTATTTTCTAAATGGGCCTGCGAAATCGCTTTAGCAATTGGATGTGTGGATGCAGATTCAAGAGAAGCAGCTATTGCCAAAATATTGTTTTCATCTGAACTTATTGACTTGATATTTGTTATTGATGGTGTGCCTACTGTAAGAGTTCCTGTTTTATCTAAAACTAATGTGTTTGTATTATAGCTATTCTGCAAAGCATCTATACCTTTGATTAACAAGCCATACTGAGCTCCAACGCCAGTACCAACCATAAGTGCAGTCGGAGTAGCTAACCCTAATGCGCACGGACAAGCTATCACTAGAGTTGACACCAAAACCATAATGGCTAATTCCGTAGAATTATAATCTCCATATCCTTCTGAGAAAAACATCCAAGTAAGCGAAGCAAGAATGGCACAAATTACTACTACCGGAACAAATACTGCAGAGATTCTATCTACCAATTTTTGAATTGGAGCCTTGCCCATCTGAGCTTCATCTACTAAATTAATGACATTTGCTAATACTGTATCATCATGATATTTTGTTGATTTTATATGAATCGCTGAATCTAACACTATTGTCCCTCCCATAACTAAATCGTTCTCTTTAACAAAAACAGGATTAGATTCTCCCGTCATCATTGACATATCCATTGAAGCTGCCCCTTTCACTATTATTCCGTCTAAGGGTACTGTTTGACCAACCTTAACCAATATTTCAGTTCCTATTAATATTTCTTCAACTGGCACTTCTGAAACTGAGTCATCTGAATTAATAATCGAACCAGTTTTTGCTTTCAGATCCATTAACGAAAAAACTGCATCTGTGGCTCTTAACTTAGCTCTGGCTTCCAACCAATTACCTAATAAAATGAATGAAATTATGAAAGCTGCACCATCAAAGAATACATGAGTAGTTGATGAAAAAATCGAAGGTAGAAAATCAAGATATGGGGCAAATACTACAAGCGAAGACCAACTCATAGCTGTCGTAGTTCCAATATGGACTAGAACATCCATGTTTGCTCTTCCCGATAGAATTGCTTGCCAAGCTCCCTTATGGAATTCCATTCCTGCATAAAAGTAAACTATTGAGGATAAAATTAAAGCGAGAAATAATCGTGAATCTAGGTCATACACTTGTCCTAAATCTCCGACAAACATTGTCAGAAAAAATGTTGGAACCGTTAAAATTAAAGAAATTATAACTTGCAAACCCATTTTATTTGCACTTTCTAGAGATTCCTGCCTGTATTTCTTAGGATCTACATATTCTTCAGAGCCAAATCCTCCTTTACTAATTGCATCTCTAACAGCCCCTAAATCTTCATTTGCACCTTCAGACCATCTGATTGTAGCTTTTTCAAGGGGAAGATTAACCCTTACAGAATCTATGCCTTCTAAATTACTAACGATGGACTCAACTGAAGCGACACAAGATGCACAGGTCATACCTGTGACTCTTAGATTCAATTCGTCCATGATATAATTTAGAGATGAATTGAAATAAAGGTTTCTTCGTGGAGATTTATTGTTTGAAATCAATAAACGCGATGGACTTGCACGACTTGGAAAAATTAAAACCAAACGCGGAGTTCTAGATACACCAACTTTACTTCCGGTTGTGAATCCAAAAATTATGACGCTGTCTATGGAAGAGTTGGCTGAATGCGGTGCTCAAGGTATTATTACTAACAGTTATATCATTTACAAAAATCCAAAACTGAAGGAAGTTGCTGAAGATAAAGGAGTTCATGGCTTAGTGAACTGGTCGGGTCCGATAATGACTGATAGTGGAACTTTCCAATCTCATGTTTATGGCGAAATTGAGATGAAACCGGAGGAAATACTTGATTTCCAAAAAAAGATTAAAGTTGATATTGGAACTGTCTTAGATGTATTTTGTGAACCTGAAACTAGGTTTGAAGATGCTAAAAAAGAGTTAGAAGAAACGCAAAAAAGAATTGAAGCTGCCGATGCAAACAAAGAAAATATTTTCCTAGCTGCGCCTATTCAAGGTGGACGTCATTTAGATTTAAGAACAAAGGCTGCTGAAATGGCTTCAAGAACAAAAGCTGAAATTTTTCCAATTGGAGGTGTCGTTCCTCTTATGGAGAGAAATAACTTCAAACTTTTATCAGAAGTTATTTTAGCATCTAAAAAAGGGCTTGATATTTCAAGGCCTGTGCATCTTTTTGGATGCGGCCATCCCATGGTTTTTGCTTTAGCTGCATTTTTGGGATGTGATGTTTTTGATAGTGCAAGCTATGCTAAATTTGCCTCAAGAGACAGTCTAATGTTTACATGGGGGACTAGAAATTTAGATGAATTAGAAGAATTGCCTAGTGAGTTTTCAGCATTCCCTGGTATGACGGCTACTGAACTAAAGAAGCTCGATAAAAAAGAAAGACAGAAGATTATTGCAAAACATAATCTCATGACTTCTTTTGCTGAAATCAGAAGAATTAAACAGGCTATTCACGACGGATTGCTATGGGAATTGGTAGAAAGCCGATTACGATCTTCTCCGGCCTTAATGAAAGTCTTTAAAGTCATAGAAAATAATATTGACTGGATTGGTAAGTTTGAACCTGCTTATCGTTATAAAACTCCTATCAAAAGTGGAGAAAAATCAAATATTAGGCCTATATTTTCTAATCTGAGCAATTCGTTTGAATATGGTGAAATGCTTCACCCTTACTTTGGAAAAGTACCAAATCATTTATCTGAGACATATCCATTTCATCCCGGACTATTGCAAGACGATATTGATGGATTTAAAATGCAAGAATGGGATATTGCTCGCGTTAGAAGTATTTTGGATTATCAATTTGGCAAAGGCATCGGTAAGATATTTACAGATGGGGAAACTGAATTAGTAATAAGTAGGAAAACAAAAAGATTGAGAAATTTACTTCTGGACGGTGAACACGTGGCTTCGCTTTCCCATAGGAGAGGAATGTTTATACTACAAAAAAAAGGTGCAGAATTATTGCATGAACATTCAGAAAAACCTGCTTATCGTATAGTTGTAACTTCAGAAACCGCTGAATTTAATCGAAAAGGAAAAAGTGTATTTTGTAAATTTATAGAGCATATTGATTCAAAATTAAAATGCCTTGACGAATGCATTGTAGTTACTCCTAATGATGAATTAATTGCTTTTGGAAAATTGATGATTGGGCCTAAAGAAATAGAACTTAACCAACAAGGAATGGCTGTAAGGGTGCGAAGCGGAATAGAAGATTTTAACAAATCGCAAGTTCTTTAATCAAAGTCCTATATCTATGTATATGCAGCGCAAAGCTATCACTGCTGGAATCGTGACTTTTTTATTACTTAGTACTGGCTTTGTCAATTTATCTGCAGAAGAAAATTCACCAATTTATGAGAATAATTGGTGGGATGTTTACTCCAGAGACAAAAATCATGATGGAATTTCAGATTTATTAGTTTGGAAATTAGAACAGGGTGAACGATTCTTCAATTCTGGAGAAGCCCGTGTTTTCGTAAGATATGATCATCATCCAACTGATTATGACGTTCAAAGATTGGAAGATGCTGGAATCGAAGTAACATTCCGTGCTCAATTTATTGATTTAATTGCAACAACTATGCCTCGAGACATGATTTCTGAGGTTGCAGCATGGGATGGTGTTGTAATGCTTGATGATATCGGAAAAGCAGAACCTCACATGGCTGATGCTGTGCCTGCAATGGGCGTTGATGATGTTTGGCTAAATCACGGAATTTATGGCGAAGGAATTTCTATTGCTATTGTGGACACTGGCGTGGATAATGCACATGTTGGGCTAGATGATATGGACGACAATCAATTTACATTTGATGATATGAAAGTCGTTGCATACTATGATGCTGTTCAGGACGCTGTAATATGTTCACCTTGTTTACCTGGAGAATCAATTGATAGTGGAACACATGGTACTCATGTGGCTGGAATTGCTGCAGGAACTGGTGCTGGAGATAATACTGGTACGCCGCACATAGGTGTTGCTCCGAAAGCTAATTTAGTAAATGTTTTAGCATGTTGTGACGGAGACATTGAAGACATCATAAGAGGTGTTGAATGGACTATTGAAAATCAAAAGGTAGTTACCCCTAACATTAGAGTGATGACGTCTAGCTTAGGTGAACAACAAGTAGAATTTCATATCGATAATGACGGCAGCTCAGCATGGAGCCAAATTGTCGATGCTGCAGTTGAATCTGGGCTTGTAGTCACTTTAAGTGCTGGAAATGAATTTGGTTCTGCAACGGGCGCAGGATGTAATACGATAGATTCGCCTGGCGATTCGAGATTGCCTATAACTGTTGCATCTCTTGATAAGGACTTGAGTTTAGCAATTTACAGCTCTAGAGGCTATACTTCAGATGGGCGAGTTAAACCTGATGTGGCTGCAATAGGTAGTAACATTATGGCACCTAATCAAGGTACTGGCACTGGCTATACTAGTAAGAGTGGAACTAGCATGGCAACTCCATTAATGGCTGGAATAGTTGCTCTAACTCTAGAAGCAAATCCCGATTTAACCCCGGCTGAAGTTAAAGACACTTTAGTGGCAGGATATTCGATTGAAAGAGAAATCCTGAACGATGACCCGGATGCTGCATCAAATAACTGTTCAATTCTTGAAACTCGGCCTGATAATGAATACGGATATGGGCAAGCCGATCCTTTGGTATTTGTTGAAATTGCAGGGAAAATTGATCCTGAAGTTTCAGTAAACTGGAGTTTAGAATATGATATGGAAGAAATTAACGGAACAATGGTTCCAGTTAAACCTAAAATATACAAAAACGAAATTCTGAAAGGAACTGCTGTTACTGCAAATAAACCAACTAATGGCGGTGGTATTGAGATTAAATTCGGTGCAAGTGAATGGTACTCTGCTACAGATACTTCCACGCAAGGGAATTGGGCAATTTGGGAGTTACCTATTCCATCTGATTTAGTAATTGAAAATAATCAAACTATTACTCTATCTGCAAGACTAGTTCTAGACAATGGAGAATCAATGTCCGCTGTGAGTAGTTTTTCTGTAGTTTATCTTAACGAAAATAAACCATCAAGTGCTTTACTTGCAGGGTTAACTGACCTTGCAGGTGGAATCTTCTTACCTGTAATTCTTCTTTCTATGGCTGCTACTGGATATATTTTTACACAAAAAAGAAGATCTGAAAGTAATGTGGAAGTAGAAGAATCTGGCGACGATGAGTTTGTCTGGGAAGATGAAGGTGACGCTGCCGGTCAGCCTAATTTGATGACAACTATGTTCTTCGGCGGCATGAGTGCTAAAGCTCTTACCCTTTGCTCGCTTTATGTTGCACAGGGGATTCCTTCTGGATTTATTTCATATACTTTAATTGCTTACTTAGCTCAACAAGGATTTACTGCTGCAGAGATAGGTAATATGTTATTCTGGGTTTACCTGCCTTGGGTTTTCAAGTTCTTATGGGGTCCTTTCGTTGATAATTATCATTACTTACCTATGGGACGTCGCAGGCCTTGGATATTAGGCGCTCAAGCTGGAATGGTAATTACCGTCGTAATTATTGCACTAGTCCCAGGAATAGAAAGTAAAATTGCACTTCTTACGGGGTTGCTATTCTTCCATAATTGCTTTGCTTCTTTACAGGATGTAGCTGTTGATGGTTTGGCTGTAGATGTTTTAAGTCCTGAAGAATTTGGTAAAATAAACGGTTTCATGTTTGGTGCCAAGCGTTTCGGTACGATGGTTGGTGGAGCTGGTATTGGATACTTCATTGGATCTCTGGGTATTGCTGGAGGATTATTCTTGACTGTGCCAATGCTGTTATTGATTATGTGTTTACCTGCATTCATCAGAGAAAGGCCTGGAGAAAAGCTATTCCCTTGGGGTGAAGGTAAAGCTGTAATAAAAGTAAAAGATGAACCAAAGCCAACTAAGACTAAAAAGAAAGTAGCAAAACAAGTAAGCTGGGATATGGGAACTCATACTCCACAATCTCTTGGAGTTGATTTTGGAATAATAATTGCTTTAGACTTATTTTTGCTGTTAACTATTGGTGATTTTGCAGGAAGTATGTGGGTTCACTTACTAACTCTTGGATGTGGTGCTGCATATTTCTTTTTCTTAAGAAATAATACCGTTGGTCAACAAGCATTTGACTTAGCTCCGCAAAAAAGCGACATTGTCAAAGCTTTATCACTTAGAGCTCCGCTTATTGGAATGCTATTAGCTATGCTTACCTATTTTTGGGAATTTTTGATCCCTGTTCTGAATGTACTTTTCATTCAACAGCTAGGGTGGAGCGATGCTGAATATATTGCTGTAACTGGAGGGTGGGCTGTAACTGCTGGAATCGCCGGAACAATTATTGGTGGACTTATTGCAGATAAGTTTGGTGCTAGACGTATTGCAAGTTTATTTGCTGTATTAACTGGATTATCGATATTTACAATTGCCCTAGCTGAAGATTTGTGGCAAAATAAAGCTGTTATGACCTGGTTGATTGTCATATATCCTTTCTTTGGTGCTGCTATGGGGATCTCTCTAATTTCATTATTTATGAATGTTACATGGCCAAAGGTTGGAGCTACACAGTTTACCTTGTACATGGCTCTTTTGAATTTCGGGGCTTTGTTTGGATTAAAAATGGCAGGATATTTTGAAGAGAATTTCACATATACCACTACAATTATGATCGGAGGAAGTTGTCAACTTCTGATTGCATTTGTTTTACCATTTATTGACCCTGGACAGACTAGAAGAGAGCTAGGAAACGAATTTTAGGCGATAATCCTTAAATGGAGGACTTTCTGGAAGGTCGTCTTGGTACATCAAGACAGGATTTAAGAAATGAGTAATAACATCTATGTAGGAAACTTGCCATGGTCTTTCAAAGACGACACACTAAGAGAGCTTTTTGAAGAGCACGGGGACGTATCCGATGCGAAAGTTATTGTAGATCGCATGAGTGGTAGAAGCCGCGGCTTTGGATTTGTCGAAATGGCAAGTTCAGATGATGCTGCAGCTGCAATTGAGGCCTTAAACGGACATGAAGCCGAAGGCCGTGAGTTAAAGGTGAACGAGGCCAAACCTCGAGATGGTTAATTTTATAGAAAACGACGAACATTTTATTCTGGTTTCACTGTTAATCACAGTGTGTATGCAACTGAGCTTTTTTGCTATAGCCTACGGGCTGCAAATAGACAAAGTAACTGATTTTGCAGGTACTGCGAATTTCTTACTTTTAGCAACTGTAACTCTATGGTTCGGTGAAGACTTTTCATTCCCTAAAATAATTGGATCTTTGATGGTGATATTATGGTCTCTAAGGCTAGGGGCCTATCTTTCTTACAGGATACTCGTTTGGGGCGAAGACAATCGCTTTGATGAAATGAGATCAAAGTTCTGGAGTTTCTTAGGATTTTGGATAATGCAAATTTTATGGGTATTTCTAACATGCTTACCTGTTGTCTATTTCAATAGTTTAGATTCTCCAGATAGTGTGAATACTCTAGCATCAATTGGAATTGGTATGTTTTCAATTGGTTTAATTATCGAAGCATGGGCTGATTACAGTAAATTCAACCATAAATTAAATGGTGAAAAATGGTGCACTAGTGGATTATGGAAATACAGTAGGCATCCAAATTATTTTGGGAATATTTTATTGTGGTTTGGTATTTTTGTTTTCTGCTATTCGTACGAAGTGCCTCTATGGACTGTTATCGGACCACTTTGGACTACTTTCTTACTCTTATTCGTTAGCGGGATACCTCTCTTGGAAGCATCTGCAGATAAAAAATACGGAAATGATTCCGAATATTTGCAGTATAAATCAAATACATCGGTTTTGATTCCTTGGTTTAATTCTTCAAAATAATTAACTATCTTGCCCAGAAAGGTTGATCTTTCTTCTTAATCTTCTGCATTTCGGTTATTATATCTTCTTCAATAGGGTCCAATTTTACGCCAGCTTCTCTTATTTTCAATATAGCGCGTTCATCCATTTCAATGTAAAGAACATCGCCTTCTGATATCTGACGTCCGACTGTAGCTTCACTAATGGCTATAGCCACCTCATCGCCCTGTAAAGCCTCTTTCAACACTTGTTCTCCTGACCTCAATGAGCGGATATGTCCTACTACTGAATTATCTGTTCTAAGAACTGCTTGATTAAGCGCAATACGACCTCCAAGTACTCTAACTCCCACAACAGCAGGATCACGAGTCCTGAAGGTATGGCCTTCTAATATTTCAAATTTACCAGGATGTGAAAAATCCTCTCTCAAATGCTGGGCCTGCTTATCTTTTATTTTTTCTTTCCATTCTTGGTAATCTTCTAATAATCTATAAACTATGTCTGATTCAAAGATTTTAACTCCAGTTTCATGAAGTTCTTTCTTAGCGTCTGGATGCACTTTTACATTGAAAGCAAGAATTGCTCTATATTCTTCATCCGAAGGGTCTGCTGTAACAACATCTCTTCTAGAGACGTCGCCTACTACGGCCTTTACAATCGGAATATTAACTGCTGATAATTCATAAGCTAATGCCTCAAGTGAACCTATTGCATCTGCACGAATAACTACGCCTTCGTCTGTACACTTTACGTTTGATTTCATTGAGTCGGTGAGTCTATCTAGTGCATCGTCGATTTCATCTTCTGAGGATGCGCTGTAAAATGGTGCGCCTGCAACAACCCCTTCTATATCTGGAGCTACAACTTTCAACCCTGCTGCTGCACCTACTACTTTTACTGCGTCAAATTGTTGCCGTGGGTCTCGAATTTCATCTAAAGCTTTTGGTCTTAATAATGAACGAACTCTAGTAACTATAGGTTCAGGTTGTGCTCCAATTATCAGAGTGTCGCTAGCTTTCAATATTCCGTTATAGATAATTATGCCTAATGTCTTTCCTAATCCCTTTTCTTCTTTAATTTCAAGGACCGTTCCTTCTGATGAACCTTCATCAAGTAATAATCTGTCTCTAAGATACTTTTGAGCTAGTCCCATTAAAATCATAAATAATTCAGGAACACCTTCGCCCGTATCTTTTACTGATGTTGGAATTAATGCTATTGTCTTTTGAAAATCCTGAATGTCTGTAAACAGTGCTGAGTCGAATCCGTGTGTTCCGAGTTCTCCTATTATTTCATACATCCTATTTTGGAATGTTTGTTGCGCTGTTTGGCTTTGACTTGCTTTATTGGCTAGGAAAGAACCTTTGCTTGTCCTCCACCCTGGCAACTTGTCTATCTTATTTAGTGCTAAAATGAAAGGAGTCTTGTGCTGCTTTAGAATATTTATTGATTCTATTGTTTGAGGTTTAAATCCTTCAGTAATGTCTACTACTAAAACAGCTATATCTGCTAAAGCTCCACCTCTNAGACCTCAAAGTNCGAGAATGAATGATGGCCAGGAGNTATCTATNGAAAAGTAGGCCNTNGGCAAATTAGTARTTCCTTCTTTCAACAAAGGACCGCAGNANTTTTTGAAACCGTATNCAAATGGNAACTTCTGTAGCNGNCCTANTATNGTTGNTGTTATTGCTCCTGCTTCTCTCTTNTACTATCGTTGTTCCTCTTACATAATCGAGGAGAGATGTTTTTCCATGATCTACATGCCCTAGAACTGCAACTATTGGTTGACGAAGAGGGGCATTTGGATCTATTTCTTCCTCTTCAGANTTGTTCTTCCAATTTTTCTTCTTCTAATGATTCTTCATCTGATAATTCTTCTTCCGGCGAATCCTCAAAATTTTCATCATCTGAATTCATAGTCATTCATCGCAGATTGGCCTGTTTTAAAAATATCCGGTCATATCTCTTTTTTTAATACTTCAGNCCAAATATTGGTACTCTTCTATTGNAATTNATAAAGAAAAGAAGCTGTACGAAGATAACGTCTATTGTGATGTGGCCAAGCAAATACTGGAACTTNGAATATTGTATTTCTCGTATAAAAGAGTNGTGAAAAGGGTCTGGNCTCTAATACCGATGTTANNAAGGGATATCGTTTTCTGGCAGCAATACTGCAGACAGCCCAACAATCATGGAATCTGGACATAATTTTTGAGTTTTCAGAGCATCTAGAAGAATGTTACGGGCTTTGATTGCCAAATCAGTGTTGTGTTTCATAACGCCTTCCCAGCCTTTATCTGACAAGCTACCAACGAATTCTATGCTTTTCGGAATACACAACCAAGGCGTAGGATCCTGCGTTCCTGTCCAATCGAATTCTAATCTAATTTTTTCATTTATGTTGCCATCTACTGACGCGCCATGACTAATTGATAATGGGCGAATTAGGTCTCTCTTATCTTCCCTAATGTAAAGAAAAGCTGAACCTTTTGGCGTACATAACCACTTGTGAGCATTTCCAGTTACGTAAGCTGCTTGTAGTTTGTTTAACTCTAATGGTACTATGCCTGGTCCGTGAGCTGCATCAAGCAATACGTCTATATTTCTTGATTGAAGTTCTCTAACTATTTGTTCAAACGGAAGCCTAATTCCAGTAGGGCTTGTGACTGTATCGATTAATGCTAACTTAGTTCTTTTTGTTACTGATTTTAGTATAGATTCAACAATTTGATCAGGACTAAGAACTGGTAAAGGTAAACTTACAACAACTGTTTTTGCGCCTGATTTCTTTGTAACGAAATCTACTGCATTCCAGCATGCCTGGTAAGTATGATCTAAGACTAATATTTCGTCATTCTCCTCTAAATCTATGGAACGCAGAACTGTGTTTACTCCAGAAGTTGCATTAGGAACAAAGACCATGCCTTCTTTGTCTGCCTTTATGAATTCTGAAAAAGTTGTAATTGCGTCAGCCCATAATTTTTTGGCTTTTACGTCTAGGAAATTTATGGGGTCTGATTCCAGCTCGTCTCTTAATTTTTTTTGATGGTCTAATACTTTACTTGGGCAGGCTCCAAATGAGCCATGATTCAGAAATATTGTGCTTTCGTTTAAATTCCAGTGATGTCCTAAGTTACTTCTTCTAGGAATTATACTCATTTAACGATATTTGGTAAAGCGTCTCATTATCTTTTTAATTGGATCGCGTGCATCTTGAGAAATAAATTCTTCCTCTATTTTTGAGTCTAAAAATTCTACCGCACTATCTACTGATTCCCTAGATCCTTTAGCTGCTAAAGATGCCATAAATGGTTCAGCTAATTTATCTGAAACCCCAGCTTCTGAGACTACTTCTTTTAGAAAATAAATCATCTCTGTTCGACGGCCTTCGTCTAACATTGCTTTTGGCTTATTTCTCTTCTGAATCTTCTTATCTTTTCTTACAGGAGGTTGCGCTTTACTTGGACCTCGGCGCCTGTGCCTCCCTCTTCTTGCCAGAGTTACTCGCCTCCCATTTCCTTAATGGCTGCGACTATTTGTTCCTCTGTCATTTCATCTCGATTGAAGAATTTTTTGTTACCGGTTTCTCTCTTAAGTTTCATTAGATCTCCCCAGCGTCCAGACGGCTTTCCTCTTGGACCGCCTCTACCTCTTCCTCCACCCATACGAGGCATCTCATATTCTAAATCTGATAAATTTACAGACTGCTTTATTGTATCTAAAGCAATATTGGATTCTTTCATGCTACCTTTCTTACCTAGACTCAAGCGCATGTGTCCTCTCACTAAGTTAGCTCTTGCGTCTTTTAAATCTAAAACCACATCGGCTTGAGCTACTTCTATTTCATCGTTCCAGAAACTCATTATTACTGTGCCAGTTTCATCTCCAACTAAACCTTCACAAACCATTGTTCCATTGTCCATAGAACGCGGTTCGTCCAAACTTATTACCTTAACTGGCATGTTTACACGCCCAGTTCTTGGTGTCAATTCATCTACTTTCAAGTTATCTACCTATCTTTACGACGAGAGGGCCGATTATAATACTTCCCTGACTTAGGTAAAACCCCACTACAACCTTATAACCTTTTAGGGTTTTAAGGCGTAAAACCCAAAAGTATATATACCCTGACTGGTAGTAATGGATAGATTTGGGTGGAGTCCGAATCTAAAAAACAAGGAGATGCTCTAATGCAAGAAAACGAACCTGATTTTGAGAAACACATCGACGATATCGTAAAAGCTATCGGAGATAAGCTAGAACGCAATGTAATTGCAAACGAACTAAGAAGATATGTAGATGAATATGGAATTGATCTGTCTACCGCTAAAGAATCTATAGTAAGAAAACATTATGGGAACCCAAATGAACTGAGTGTAGCTGGAGAAAAATTACTCGCTCAAGTTGGACCTGGAGAAACTAGTGTAAGCTTCAAGGCTAAGATTATTTCTGTATACAAAAAAGAAATAAACACTAAGGAAGGATCCAAAAAGACAATTTATGAAGGTGAAATTGGAGATGCTAGTAGCAGACTAAGGTATACTTTTTGGAATGATGAATTTAAATTTCAACCAAATGATGTTGTAGAAATTTCAAATGCTTATACTAAAAGCTGGAACGATATTATTACTGTAAACATAGGCGACCGCGCAATTATGAAGAATATTGAAGACAATGACTTAAAAGAACTTGATTTAGGAGTTGTCAAAACTAATAACGCCCAAGCTGCACAAGAGTTAGAAGTTGTAAATCTAAAGCCAGGCATGAGAAATGTATCAGTTAAATTAAGAGTAATTGATGTTGAACCTCGTACTATAAACATAAAAGGTGAAGAGAAAGTCATTTTTGGTGGAAATATAGGCGATAAAAGTGGAACATGTCGCTTTACTTCTTGGGAAGATCATAACATTGTAGCTGGAAAAGCTTACTCTGTAGAAAATGCATACGTTAAAGAATTCAACGGACCGGATTTGCAATTTGGCGAATATTCAAAATTCACTGAACTAGAAGAAGAAGATCTACCATCCCTCTCTGATTACGAAGCTGGAATGAACTATACTTTAGCTCAGCTGGATGAACGTAACGGGGCTTCCGATGCAGTTATCGAAGGGCATGTCTTCAATATAAGAGAAGGAAGCGGACTTATCTTTAGAGATAAAGAAACTAAAAGATTAATCAGAAATGGTGACGACCGTAAAAACGCAGAACCTGATCTAAGAGTGAAAATGATATTTGATGATGGAAGTGGTTCATGTACTGCATATTTGAATCGTGAAATTACTGAGAGATTAATTGGAAGAGATTTAGATTCATGTTTAGAATTTGTAAAAGAAAACTTTGGCCCTGAAGCCTTAGTCGAAGAAATGGAAGATGCCCTTTTACTAAAACCTTTGAAACTAAGAGGCTTCGCACGATCTGATGAATATGGATTATCATTCTTTGCAAAATCTTGCGAACCCGCTACTGAAATTGATGTTCCTAACGCAGCTAGACAATTCCTCGCTGCATTGGAGGGCTAAATGGCGCAAAGAAGAGAGCCTGGTGTTCTTGTTCTAGCAAAAGAATTAAATGGAGCAATAGAAAAACACGTAGAAGATAGAGAATATTCACCTACTTACTTAATTTCAGAAATTGGAGGGAAATTATCTCGCGNTACTAATAGCCGGCGTGCTAGACCAATTGGAAAATCGAGGCTCNAGAGAGCGATCCATTCTATACTGCAAGAGTCATTGACCCTAATGGAGATTTTTACTATCTCCAAGCAGGGCAGTACAATCCGGAAGGTGCATCTGCATTATCAAAACTAGAAAACGGAGTGCCTATCCTTTGCGTTGGTAAGGTAAGAGCAAGAACTCCTGAAGACAGTGAAAGAACATATGTTAGTGTTCAACCTGAGGGCGTTCGAGCAGTTTCAATGGATGAAATTAATCATTGGGCAATAAAAGCCTGTGAAGAACTAATTAAGCGTATCAATGCAACAAAAGCATTCGGTGAAAATGACGAAGAATACAATAAAATGAATTTGACTTCTCGCGAAAAAGACGGAATGCAATTAGCTAAAGAATTCTACCCAACCGTAGCTGTTGAGAATTATAGCGCACTTTTGTATGATTGTTTAACAAAATTGGCCAGTGGAGAAGCTAATTCTGAGGAAACTTCAAACTTTACCGGTGAATTCGAACCTGCAAGTAGCACTTCAGTGAATGAAGAAGTAATTGAAACTGCAGAAGAGAAGCCTGAACCTATCGCCCAAGAAGAAGCCAAAGAAGACGTTGTAGAAGAAGAGCAAACTGCACCAGAATCTTCTGAAAATGAGAGTAAAGTATTGCAGACAATTAAAAAATTAGATGAAGGAGACGGAATATATTACGATGATTTGGGTATTGCCGTTTCGTTAGAAGGAATAGACGGGCCTATGCTCGATGAAATATTAGATTCTTTGACTGATCAAGGTTTGATTTTTCAACCTAGATTTAATCATTACAAGGAGGCATAAATGAGCGAAGCAAAAGTAAAAGTTGTAGAAGATTTGCCTGGAGTGGGACCTGCAATCGCAGAAAAATTAAGAGATGCTGGTTACGATACTCTTGAAGCAATAGGTACGCAAGCACCTGGCACCCTTTCGGATGCCACAGGAATTGGAAAAGAATCATGTTCCAAGTTTATAGCTGAAGCTAGAAAGGCGGCAAATATTGGTTCGTTCTTAACTGGAACAGAATTGATGGAAAAACGAGCTACCGTTGGAAAACTTACAACGGGAGCTGAGGCATTTAACGAATTATTAGGCGGAGGTGTAGAAACCCAATCTATTACTGAGTTCTATGGTCAATATGGGTCTGGTAAGACTCAATTCGTACTCCAACTAGCTGTGAATACTCTGCTTCCAATTGAACAAGGAGGTCTTGGTGGAGAGGTTGCAATCATTGACACTGAAAATACATTCTAGACCAGAAAGAATTATTTCAATGTCTAAGGCACTTGATTTAGATCCTGTAATGGAAGTAATTGAGTAAAATTCATGTAGGAAGGGCATATAATTCTCACCAGCAAATGCTAATGGTGGAAAAAGTTAGTGAAATCGCAAAAGAGCGTCCTATCAAAATGCTCGCTGTGGATTCATTGACTGGAGCATTCCGTGCTGAATACATCGGAAGAGGTACACTTGCAGATAGGCAAGGAAAAATTAATGCTCACATGACGGAATTGGCTAGATTTGGAGATTTGAATAATGCTGCAGTAGTTGTTACAAATCAAGTTTCATCAAATCCTGCTGCTTTCTTTGGAGACCCTACCAAACCAATTGGTGGAAATATTGTAGGGCATACTTCAAAATTCAGAGTTTACTTAAGAAGAGGAAAAGCAGGTAAGCGTGTTTGCAGACTAGTTGATTCTCCTCATTTACCTGAAAATGAAGCTTTAGTGTCAATCACTGAGGACGGAATTAGAGATGGCTAAAGAATTGGAAAGTTTTCTGTCTTCTCTGGAACCAAAATGGGAAGATCCTAATGAATTTGAATGGCTAAAAAAAGTTAGGATTCCTTCTTTGGGAAAAAAGATAAGATATAGCCCTTCAAACCGAACCAATTATTAATTGCAAGAGAAATGATGCTATCGTTTTCACGGTCTACCCAGGCCTGTTCTTTAGCGCCATCTTCTTCCATAAAATGATTCATTGAAGAATAGCCAGAACTTCCGCCATCGTTTACTTTATGTTGGACATCTTCCGGCACATTGTTTGTCATAGCATTTCCAACTTTGAATGGCCAATGTTTGAAATCTTCACCTGAGGCGTACCTTCCAACTGTTGAATTGTCGATGTCTTCGTCGTCTTCTTTAGTGTGGTGTGTGCCTCTTGGAGTTTCTTCTTCATCTTTGTACTCGTAAAACGTTCCATCTGCAGGCTCATATCCCCGGATATCCATCTTAGAATTCGTCATCTTCCTCCCAATCAAAATCTACTTCTTCTTTACCTCTAGTTGCAAAATAACCAGCTAAGATAATTGAAGTAACGGAAACTAAAACCAATAATGTGATTGTTCCACCTTCAGTAACTTCATCAAGTAATGACTGTACGAAATCTTCTTTCTCTGGTTCTGCTACAACAAGAATAAATTCAGCTACGTTATTATTTTCATTAGACTCTGCAACAACATTATTCCTATCAACTATTACTTTGATTAAATATTCTCCGTTGCTGTCAAAAGTATATCTAAAGGACGTGGAAGCTGAAGCCCCTGGTGTTGCAAACACTGCAGTTTCGTACAATACTATTTCATTGCCTCCTGAAACCCAAATTACTGTAACAGGAATTGGATTGTAAGCAACTAATGGATCTCCTTCAGCTGAAACAGTAATATCTATTGTAAATGAATTGCCTGCTTTAACTTTAGAAATTCCTGTTTGATTATTAATTTGAATGTTGCCTGGAGAGATTACATTATCTATTTCATATCCGTGTATAACAAGATACAATTCTTGCTCTGAAAAGACTTTCCAATGATTACTTTGAATGTCTTTTGCTTGAATATAGAAAGAATATGTGTCACTTATTGCCTGAGCTTCATTATAGTACCAATAGAAAGATGCTTTGTATGATCCATTTTGCATGGATTTCGTATTAAAATCTGCTGTGTAACCTTGATTTCCGGAGGAAACTCCGACTACTCCTAAGGTCCATTCATTAGGATTAATATCAGAAGTGCCAAATGCGCTCCAGACCATTACGGACACTGCTACCCGCTCAGCTGAATCTTCTATGCTAATTATTGGGAAATCTGCAAGGAAATGATTGAAATTTACTTCTGCAATACCTGCAGGATGTTCTACACTTGAAGTCAGTATTATAATTTGTTCAGTTGATTGTCCACCTGTTACTGGATTTTGGCCGGGATCGCCTCCTGAATATTCAATTTCTACTTCTAGTTGGTCATTTTGATTGAAAGACTCATTTGTCAAATCAAAGGAAATTTCAAATTTTGTTGCTTCCTCAGAAGAATCTGTAATTGTTTTTGATTGAGATGTTGCTTGTCCATCTGCTGTTCCTCCTCCAATCGTTACTGAAATTCTAAACTGAACGTCCTCAACTGTTCCTTGAGTAGAATTTGCCCAAATTGTAAACATGTGCTCACCTGAAGCAACGGAACCTGGAGTTTCTAAATCTACTACCCAGCTACCTACGCTGGTCCATTGCCTGTCTTGCCCAGGCCATGAAAGTCTATTTGCTTCTTGAGGACAATCGCTTTGAGTATCTACATCAGATGTTGGTTGCATTGTTGATATATTTCCGTTACCATTATCCAAATCTCCGTAGAAAAATAAATCTAAGTCATTAAAGTCTTCAGATGTTTCTGCCTGACTTGGTTGTGCCAACAGTAAAAAGCTGAAAAAAGCCATTGCAACGAGGCTCTTTCTTAACATCTGCATACTTGTGAATCACTCGTGAGAGTACTTAAGGTTTCCTAACTTGGCTAATAAGTCTCAAGTTCCAAAGACTATTCGTAAAATATCTCTCGTTCCTGGACCTAGCCCTAAAGCCAACAAGAATAAAATTAGCAAACTAATCATTTGTTTTTGATCTTCTTTATGCTCCTCATTTTCCAAGGCAATTATAACTCCTGTTACTACTAAGAATTTTAGAGGTAACATTACGATTGCCGTACCAAAAGTTTCTATAAACCAAGTTGGTAAAACATGCTTTTCAACATAGCCATAATTATCTATTCCTAGATATGTTGCAGAACCATCGACAAAATGTCCGAAATAAAGTGTCAAATAAAGCGGATTTAACATATGTGCTGCTGGAGCCCATTTTGAATGCGAAAAAATTAAACTTCCAATCAAGGAAATAAGTATTCCTATTGCCATGAACATTATCATTGTTGAATTATTATCTACTTCCCTTACTAGGTACAAATTAAAAGAGAATAAAACAAATAACAATACGAACATTATATTTGGAATTCCATGATTCGAGATAAACCAGCTTGATAACCAGATTAATACAGTTAGAAGACTTGCAATAATTACAGTATCCCAAAGCATTTCGGGATTGACTAACTCATTTTGTGACAAATTAAGATATGCTAGAATTACTAACAAAGTGCTTGCTATTCCGAAGAAGATTACAGGATCTTTCAAGGGTTTACTTCGTAAAAATTCTGCTGTAAGTGCTGCCGCTGAGAGTACTATCAAGACCCATGATGTTGGATGTATCCATTCTCCGGGGGCAAAATACCACCAAATTCCATAACTTCCTATTGCAAAGGAGATCAAGCCTATTGCTTTTGTTTTAGAGTCAATTTCACTTTTTGATAGCCACACTCCAAGCGCTATGAAAAACAAGGCAATGCCTGTTATCGTTCCATAGATTAAGGGTGAAATCATTATGTACTGAATTGGAGGCTCAAATGCATCTGCATCTTCAAGCGTTCGTACCACTCCTCCTAAGATTAGCAAAGGAATCGAATTAAAAACAAATTTATCGTCTATTACTATCTTCCAATATTCTAACAACTCGTTAATTATCGTGAAGAATATAAAAAAACAAAATCCGTAAGCTATTGTATTGTAAATGTTGTACTTAGCTCCAGTCTTATCACAACCAACGTCTCCAACTTCGCATGCATCCGATTGAATAGGGCTAACAAAATATTCTTCCCAGAACGAATTAACTTGAGGAACAAAACTAATTGCTAAAATGGTTAATACCAAAATACCTATTACATACTGAATTCTTTGAACTTGTTCCATTATTGCTGTAGTGCTTCTTGCTCTCTTTTAATTCTAGCCGCCCTAAAAGACAATATACAAAAATACAGATATTCTCCACAAATTATTAACAATACGCCTTTGGAAATATTTGCGAGACTATATTCTCCATCTAAAAACCCTAAAATTGAATCTAAACTACCTAATACTCCGAGTAAAGCAAATACTGCAGTAACATGCATTGCGTGTTTTGCCAAATCTGGGCTGTTGTAAGCCACATATCCTGGAACCAAAATTCCTAAACCAAAGATAGAAGGAATCAAAGCTGTAATCGATGCCTGTCCTGAATAAATGTAGGCTACTATACCGAATAAAACAAGAAACCCTCCCTCTATAATTGCAACAAAAGGCATATTGCCTAAAATCCAAGAAACTGTCCCTGGTTTTTCTTCTATTGTGGGCATTTCTAAATCATCGCACTTTGAAGGGTAATTAAAATGTGTTGTTGAGTTAGAGATAAATAGTGTTCATTTCGTCCTATGAGTAATGGGCTTACTTAAAGAGGATGAAATTGCAAGTCGAACTAGAATGATTGGGCCTTGGGATTATGACCCCGAAGAAAAAATGTTAGTGCGAGAAACTACGTTCAAAGATTTCAAAGAAGCTATAGGTTTCATAAACAAGTTAGCTGAAGTTGCTGAAAAAATAAACCACCACCCCGATATGACCGTTTGTGAATATAATCGTGTAATAGTTGCTACTACAACTCATGATAAAGGTGGAATTACCGATAATGATATTCGTATTGCACAAGAATTTGAAAGTATCTTAGAAACATATGACTAGTGCTTCATGGGTGCTAAAAAAGTCAATATAGTTTCTCTGAGTATACGTTTCATTATTGGCTTTGTTTGGCTTTCATTTTGGTCTTTGATTTCAATTGGTTTAATGATTATATGTTTACCTTTTCGAAATCTTAGGATTAAATTAGGTAATTTAACAGGAAAGATAATCGGACCTGTGGTAACTAGAATTACAGGCACAAAAATAAAATATTCAAATTATAGCAAAATTCATGATACAAAGCCTGCAATTTACGTTATGAATCATGCATCTGCTTTAGATATTTTTGTAGCTATGGCTCTTTGCCCTTACGGAGGGTGTGGAGTTGGAAAAAAAGAAATCGTTAAGATTCCCTTTTTTGGGCAAGTGTATTGGCTTTCTGGTCATTTATTGATCGATAGAAGTAATAGAAAAAAAGCAATAAAATCAATGAATAATTTATCTGAACAAGTTAAAAATAATAATCTTAGTATTTGGATTTGGCCAGAAGGTACGAGAAGTGAGGATGGTAAACTATTACCTTTCAAAAAAGGATTTGCACATTTAGCTCTAGCTACTAATTTACCAATTGTTCCAGTAATTTTGCATGATGCACACAAACGATGGCCTGCTAAATCCATGAATTTTTACCCTGGAGAGTGCCAAGTTGATATTTTAGATCCAATAAAAACTGATTCTTGGAAAAGAGAGTCTATTGATGAACATGTTGAGCAGGTTAGGGGTGTTATGGCCAAAGCTATGGCTTAATTTGGACAAATATGCTCGTAGTCTTTGATTTGGACGGAACGCTGATAGATTCCAGTCGATCCATTTTGGAATCTCATAAAGCTGCATGGAAAAGTGTTAAATGCAAAATGCCCACCTAAAGAAAAAATACTCAAACTTACCGGCCTACCTTTGATTGATATAATGCAGAAACTTGGACCTGAATATGATCCTCGAGCTTTAGCTAAAGTTTATTCTCAAACTTACATGGAAGCAACTAGACATGAAAAACTATTCGATGGAATAACTGAACTTTTAGCAAACAAATTTCGTGCTGCAGTTGCAACTGGAAAAAGCCAGCGTGGTGCCGACCGAGTAATCAAGCACTTTGGATTTGAAGGTCGTTTTGAAGTAATTTTAGGAGGAAACTCTGTTCCTAATCCTAAACCAAATCCAGACCTCTTATTTTCAATAATGGAATCAACAGGCAACTAAAGATCTAATAATGGTTGGAGATACTACATACGACCTACGAAATGGCAGATGCTGCCGGAGTCAGAGGAGTAGGTGTAAGTTGGGGACATCATCCAAGTAAACTCCTCAGCAAATGGGCGCCTGTTGTAAATTCAGTTGAAGAACTAAGGCAACATTTGAAAGTTTGACTTTTTGATTAATACTACTGTTTAACCAATATTCATTTCCTTTAATTTTTCAGGAAGATATGTATTCGTAACAAAATCAAGTCCGTACTTAGCTAAAGCTTGCTGTTCTGATTTTTTATTAATTTCTAATTGTAATTCTATTTCGTTACGCCAATATTTACTCTTGAATCTTGGATCTGTTAAAATTGACTTTAATGCGCTTTTATCTCTATCTGATAATTCATCTGCAGGAAGTTCATAATTGATAATATCAGAAGGTGTAACTCCCAAATACCTTGCACTAGGTGTAGCCAAAATATGAGAAATATGTGCTGTTTTGATAGCTCCATACGCTACTGAACTGTAAATCCTGTAGGACCAAGGATCTGCATCTGTAAACAATAAAAGAGGTAAACCTGAAGCTTGATGCATTCTTTGTAAAAATCTTCTCGTTGATCTAGCTGGTTGCCCTTTGATGTGAACTAAAATGGCCTCGTGGGTTTCATCAAAGCCATTTTCAACTAACCTATCAAACATACCTCCAGTCTCAATTGCAATGATACATGTAGACTTACCAAAATCATCAAATGTTATTTTATTTTCTTCAACATTATAGGGTATATTATATCCAGTATCTCCTACGTCATTTCGGCAATTAATTTTCATTGGTTGCCCTTTCCTATTTATCTCAGTAAGTGTTACATCTCCTAGAACCTTAGCTCCGTCTTCTTCTGGTCTGATTTTGAAATCTTCCCTTTGAAAGTGCGTAACTATTTCTAAATCTTCGATCAACTTATTAGATTCGTCTTGTGCATGGAATTTGCCTAAATCCCAGGCTTCTGATATGTAATATAATTCTCTTAAGGTAGACGATTTGCTTTGTGTTGACATCTCTCTAATAAAATCTAAAAGGTAAGTGGTCCTAAGAAGCATATAAGCTCCATCTAGTTTCTTAGCTGTTCTAGTAGTCTCTGAATTCCCATATTTCCAAACTTTCGCTTTCTCATCGAATATTATGTTATTCTTACTACGCGTAGGAACTGCCATCTCAGGAATTTTACCTGTACTTAATTGCTCATATATTTGCGCAGCTATTTCTTCTAACTCAGTTACTGCTGAAGCCATACTTGTCTATTGAAAAGGGGTTATAGATTGAATGGGTCAAAAAGCATATCTTATTATCTCCTTAATTATGGCTTAATATGGACGTTGTACAAATCCTTCTATCTTTGAGTTTAGGCCTTGGATTGGCTGCAGCGTGTGGATTTCGTGTGTTCATACCTCCTTTGATGATGGGAGTAGGAAGTAGATTGGACTTGTATAAACTAGAAGGCTCTTTTGTCTGGGTTGATGATACCTGGGCAATCGCTATTTTCGCCGTTGCTACTTTGCTAGAGATTGGAGGATATTTTATTCCATGGATTGATAATTTACTTGATACTGTAGCTACGCCTGCTGCAATTCTCGGAGGGATTTTTGTAACTTCTGCAAGCTTGGAAGGCGAACTAGATCCATCTGCACAATGGACTCTCTCAGTAATTGCGGGAGGTAGTGTCTCCGGAGTTATTCAACTTGGAACAGTTGCTACCAGAGCAATTTCTACTGGAACTACTGGAGGGTTAGCAAATCCTATAATTTCTCTGTTAGAAGCTGTTGCTTCGATATTGTGTATTCTAATTTCAACTTTTCTTGGTAAGCGATCATTCCGATTGTTATCATTTTCTTAATTTGGAAATCGATAGGATATATCCAAATAACAAAAAAAGAAGTCGTTGTTCAAAAATAAAAGACAAAATATAGACCGCCTTTCCTTTAGCATTATGTATCGCCTAAGGAGTAAGAGGTTTTTCATATCATAGATTTCTCAAGTTTAATTGCCATGCTCATCTTTACTTTGCCAGTCTCTTTCTTGCCTGGGCCAAATAATCTATTATCAGCAGTACACTCCTCAAAATTCGGATTTAACAACACTTTACCTCTAATTTTAGGAATGGTTATTGGATGGTTTTTACTTGGAATTGCCGTTGGCCTTGGTGCTCTATTTATTGAAAAAAATTCAATGCTACTTACTGTGCTAACGTACGCTGGCGTTTTATACATGATTTATCTATCATACAAAATAACTTTTTCTTTAAGTTCGGAAGACCCTGACTTTTCTAATGAAAGGCTTGGAACAAATACAGGTATAATTCTCCAAGTTGTAAATGGTAAGGCCTTCATCCATTTACTAATTTTAATGACTGTATTTGGAACTGCATTTGGGGCTGATTTTATAGGTAAAATGATTATTGCTTTACTCAATGTGCTAATCAAGCTTACAGGCTGGATTGCATGGGCCTTATTTGGTACTGCATTGAAAATACAATTTAACGATACGAAATCGGGAATTTTAATTAATAGGGCTTTTGGTTTTTCACTTTTCTGCGTAGCAATATGGATCGCAATTCCTAGATAAATGAGTCAAAAACATAAATCAAAGAAAACGCTCTTGTCTCCTGACGAAAAATTATGGAGGAGAATTTCTTCCAAATTTGGTAAAGATGAAGATAAATGGGATATGGTCTGGAATTCTAGCAAAATTTATTCATTCTTTGTTGAAAAAGAAAAACTAAAATTAGACAATAAGGAATCTAAGCAACTAAAAAGTAAAATTGATGAGATTTTAGCCCATTCAAAAAAGAAAAGGCAGTGGTTTTTGCACAAACAAAATAACGAATACATTTTAAGAAAGCCAAAAGAAATCAGTGAAATAGAATCCAATATTCGAGATTGGCGCTATTTTTTCAATACTTATTCACCTACTGAAGAGATTTCTCTTACAGGACAATTGCCTAGTAAAGAAAATAAAAAATACAAATTAATCGAAGATGTTTGGTTTGCAATTATCGCCAATGAAAAATTACCTAAAAATTTTTCCCTATCTAAAAGTGAATATATTGTGAATTGGAAAGCGTAGTGATTTAGTTAAAGATGTAAAGAATTTTTGCAAATGTATGCTCCGGACTAAGATTCCGCGACCCTTTGCCCTCAATAGCTCTATTGCTTATAAAATCAAAGAGAATAGATGCAACCAAACTATTGGATTTAAGACTAAATCATTTGCGAACAAACAATTCAAACCCTTTTAGTAGAAATTATGACTCTCGCTTGTCTGATATTGCTGAAAGAATACCTGATGTTGATGCAGAACGTGCTCTGAAAGAAGGTAGAACCGACTTGAGGCATTTGCCATTTGTAACCATAGACCCTAAGACTGCTAAGGAGATTTTGATGATGCGGTCTGTTTAATTGAAGAAAACGGGAAACGAACCTTATGGGTCGCCATCGCAGATGTAGCACATTACATTGAACCTGAGACGCTCTTAGACGATGAGGCGAGAGCAAGAGCAACTTCTGTTTATTTGCCGCATACCGTTCTACCAATGCTTCCCTCTAGATTATCTGATAATTTGTGTTCATTGAGAGCAAAAGTCCCCAGATTAGCAATGACTGTTTCAATGGAAATAGAAAATGACTGGACAATTGGAAAGGTCGCTGCTTTTGAAAGTGTTATTGAAGTTCGAGAAAACCTGTCATATGAAGATGCTTTAGATAATTCTCGATTTCAAAATATGATAGAAGTATCTGAAGGGTTACGTCGAAACGAAATAAGACTGAACTTAAATTCTGCCGAATTGAGACCCAGAGTCCACGAAGATGAAATAAGTGTTAATGTCAAATGGCCAAACAAAGCAACTGAAATGATTGAAACATTCATGGTTGCTACTAATAATTCAATTGGGATTTTGCTTGGTGAAAAAAATGCACCTCTACCCTGGAGAAGTCATGCACCGCCAGATGCTCCAGAAGTTGAAGAATTAAATGCTAAATTCAATAATATGGAAATTAATATTGAATTGCCGATGCCTAGTGTAAAGAAATTTGGGCAATCTGAAGAAGCGGAATTAGCAAGTATGTTGGGCGATTGGGCAAGTAGCGGAAATATTGAAATTAGTGGCCTAGAAAATTCTGGTGATCAAGATGACGTTCCACAATATCTCAAAAATGTGTTGGACCCAGATGCTCGAAAAGATATTCTTATTTCTCTAAAGGAAGCACAACAGAAAGCTAATGATCTAAAGAGTGCGACACGAAGAGTCGTTGATCATGGGCTATTCTATCTTTTGCAACGCGCCATATATTCACCAGAGAATCTAGGACATTTTGGATTAAATCTGAACGCTTATGTTCATTTTACAAGCCCTATTCGAAGATACGCTGATCTCGTTGTTCATCGTCAACTCAAATCTTTCCTAAATGAAGAAGAATGGATTCATTCTGAAGAGGAAATAGCTAAAATTTCGGAACAATGTACTGCCAATAGTCAAGAAGCCAAATCTATCGAATGGGAATTAGTTGCAAATGCTTTTCATCTACATTTATTGAGAGGTGGAACTATTGGATCTGTTGAAAATTCACAAGAAAAACTAGAACTAAAACAATGGCCTGCTAGAGTAGTTGGACTTCGAAATCCCTGGATTTTCCTTGATTTATTAGATGACGGGGCCATTCGTGGAAAACTACATGTTAGTCAATTAGGCGATGGAAGACAATTGTCTACCGATGAATTTGGATTGTACTTAATCAATGAAAATAAGGTAGAATCTGATGATATTCTCTTATCTTTAGGTCAAAAATTCCCATGTAGGTTGAGAGGGCTTGACCTTTGGAGTGGTGAATTGGATTTGGCTCCTATATAGTATATTTATTGTACGGCCAACATCGATATAATTGAATTAATTAAAATGCATTTGCCGCCGTTATTTCGCATTTAGACAAACACTAATGCTTAAGTTCATGTCAATACACCTTTTGATGGCGGCAAACATTTAATCAAATTGATTAAATCATAAATGTTCGTTCTGAATCTTTAGTATCCTTTACTGCAGCAATCCAAATAGCAACTCCAAATGCTGTTTTGTTAACTAAATCTGCCAAATTGTATATTATGTTGATAGCTTCTACACTGTATGCTGTGTTGCTGATTGTTACTCCCAATATTGTAGTCGCTTCTAAACCATACAAGTATCCTATTGGATAAATTGCCCATCCTATCGTAACTATCCATTTTAAAGATTGAAATGCAAATTGCCCAGCTTCATTACCGCTATTTTTATTGATAATTGCTGCTTCTCCTCTAAATATCTCATAGATAATGTAAAACCAACAAATCATTCCTAATGTCCACCAAACTATAGAACTTCCTCCAATCATTTGAGTTTCTCCGAGAAATCCGAAAACAAGCATCAACACTGAAGAGCCTAAAAGTCTCCAAAATAACATTGCCGTAACTGTTGTCACTGCAGCTAGAATAAAGTAAAATTCAACAATTTGCAATGGGACTGTCAAAAACCAATCAACATATCTATAGACTATCGGACTCTCGCCTGTTATTATCCAGTGTTCTCTCATATACATATAATGCCAAAATGCGATTCCTGTAATCAATGTAGCAATTGTCATTGATGTTTTCCACTGTGGTGCAACATTTGCACGTTCTATTAGGAAAAAAAGACTTGAAGCTAGCATCGCTGCAGTTGCAATCCAAAAAGAAATTCCTACTAAATCATCTTGCCCAAGCACCAGAAAACCATCTTCAGAATAACTATCGCCCATTGCTGCAGAAGTTGGCAAAAGAAATACTGTAAAAATGCAAACGATTAAAAATAGTGTGTTTTTTAAGCTAAAGAACAAAAAAATTAATCCCCTGGAAGCCTATATTTTCCTAATTTAACTTTTACCATTTCATCCATTTCTTCCACAGTAATAAGTGGAGTTAAGTTTCCTGAAAAAGTACCAGATGCAGCTATGTTTAAGGCCAAACCTGTTACTGTGGTGTGATCTGGAAAATCCATTATTGATACAAAGTCATCCTGTCCGTAGCACCAGTAGTAAGCCTCAACTGTGCCACCTAATGATTCTACCATTCGAATGGTTTCGTCTCTTCGAGAGGTTCCGCCTTCTTTTAACAACCCTTTGACACCTTTTTCTGTGTAGCTACCTGAATACATGAATTTAGACATAATATACTACAGTATCAACATCATTTAACATTTTGCTTAACGAAAAAGAAATTGTAAAAAATATTTTAATACTGCTGTGCAATAAAATAACATGGGGCCAAACGTATTGGGAGTTTATGCGGTCGTACAGCACAATGAAAATTTAAAAATGTTGTCTGGCCTATCTGAAACATGGACTGTTGAGAAATCTCAGTATTATAATTTTGTAATGACTCCCCAAATTTCTTTTATTTTTTCCTTTTTTAAGATGTTGCCGTACCTGTTGTTTGGTGTAACCCTTACGCTGTTTGGAAGTATAAGTATTATTGATTTGGACGGGGAAGATATTCAGATGTCCCTGCTGTTACTAGGAATAGGGCTCTTCAATCTATTTTTGTCTCTGACTGTCAGACAAAAAGAAATATTTTTAGACTTAGATAATGGGTATTTTGTCTGGAGGTTTGTTAATTGGCCTAGATTTAGAAATAAAAGATATAAATTATTTCAACCTTTCAGACTTTCAAAGTTAGGAAAAATTCTAGAGGAGTTAGTAATAGTAATCGTATGGCGGGTTATGATTTTGTAGTAATGGATGAAAACGAGAAAGAAATTCCTTTGATTTTCTTTAGGTGCGATCAAAATCCAAATAAGGAGTTTCCCATCATTACTAAAACATTAGAAGATTCAATTGGAATGAGAAGATTATTTGATGGTGCGGAAAATAGATAGTATGGAAAAAGGCGTTATATTTGCTGATTTGGAGCAATTTGTTATTGTACCTGAACGTCTCGAGATTATGGGACCTTAAAAACCCTGGATGGAGCGTTAATAAATCTAAACACAATCGCTTCGTTATTACTCCTAATGGCTATTTATTGAATATATTCACGATGTTGCCGATCCTGATGATTGGTATACCCTTTACGTTCTTAGGAATTGTGTTGTTTGGAGAACCAACAATTCCAGTAGAAATTGCGATTGTGCTGGGAATAATCGGGATCTTACTTTCTACTTTTTGTGTTATATTTATCAGAAGAAGTGAATTATGTATAGATTTCGGGACTAAAGGGGTATATGTTGTCTGGAGATATGCTAATTGGCCTAGATTTAGAAGCTGGAAGTATAAATTATTTAAACCTTTTAATTTCAAAATTAAGACAACTGATGATTATGGCATGGCTTTTGGCTATTACATTACAGTTATGACTGAAGATCAAA
>MIZB01000121.1_pt1 | contig 32843 bp, 35 predicted proteins | sample 888171 | NCBI WGS metagenome assembly MIZB01 (sample SAMN05440186, study PRJNA335308) | marine metagenome | isolation source: marine water
CTCTCACTCCTTTCTTTTCAAGGACAATCATTGGAATAATAAAGAATGTGTACATCCACCATGCTACTTCAACAAGGAATAACATAATCATAGCTATCATTTTCATAGCTGGATGTCCTTTAGAATTATTTCGTACCGAATCTCTAGCAATTCTTAGAATAAGACCTACAGTCCCAGCAATAATACCCCATAAAATTATTATATGAATTCTACTAAAAGCAGCTCGAATACCAGTCATAATTGTCGGATCTCCACCAGTTAATCTTTCATGTGCACTAGCAATTATAGCCGTATTCCAAAAAACAACAATGATACTGCCAATCATATATGTCACGAAAATCCAAGCCATGTAAGCATCCGTCATTTCACCACCAATTGATTCACCTGTTTGAGGATCTATTTTTTCATTAGTAAAAGCCCAGTGGTTTTCGGTCGTTTGGTCTGCTTCGTATACTGGATATGATGCCGCACCTATAGTCGCAAATACCATTAAAGCTGATAAAAACGTATAAAGCAAAAGTTCTGGATCGGCCTTAACTACTGAAAAACTAAGCTTGCTAAGCGTCCAACCACGGCCTATTGTATCGAAAAAACCCATAAAGTTTCAAGGAATACCAGATATATACTTTTTTCCAAAAAAAGATTTCCACAGATAAGCGTATAAGTGCATACTTTTCCAATACATCATGGATAACCGCTTTACTGCACCTGGAAAAATAATTCTTTTTGGAGAACACGCAGTAGTTTATGGAAAACCTGCAATAGCAATTCCAGTATCTGGAATGAGGGCAAGTGCATGGAGTGAACCTAATGAAAAAGGATTGACCATAAATGCATTAGACCTTAATGAAAAATTTGATCTGAAGAACACTAGTAATCAATTCAGTATCTTAGCTCAAACTATCTTATCACAAAATAAGCAAAATGAACCTAATTTAACTATAAACCTGTCTTCAAAACTCCCTCAAGGTTCTGGAATGGGTAGTAGTGCGGCAACTGCCACTGCAGTCTGCAAAGCACTATCCAACCATTTGGGTGTAGATCTTGATGCAAATCAAGTTTCAGAACTTGTTTTTAATGCTGAAAAAATAGTACATGGAACGCCTAGTGGAATTGATAATACAGTCGTTGCCTATGAAATGCCAGTCTATTTTATTAAAGGAGAAAAACCAGTAACGTTCACACCAGGAAGACGGTTTTACCTAGTCATTGGAGATACAGGTATAGAAGCTTCAACCAAAGAAACTGTAAGTAATGTTAGAAAAGCTTGGGAAAAAGAACCCGGATTGATGGAAGGATATTTCAGTGAAATTGAAATAGTAACTGAAAAGGGAAAACTGGCAATTGAACAAGGAAAAACAGAATTAATTGGAGAAATCATGAGTAAGAATCATGAATTATTAAATTCTATTGGAGTAGGTCATAAGAAATTAGATGAACTTATTGATATTGCAAACAAGGCTGGAGCTGTAGGGGCAAAATTAACAGGCGGTGGAGGTGGGGGTAACATGGTTGCCTTAGCCAAAAATATAGATGAACAACAATACATACATGATAAAATAACGGAAGCCGGATATAGGGCCTATCAGACTTCATTTGGAGAGCAAAGATGAACCTCAAAGAATTTGTAGATTTATTAGAACAAAAAGGTAAACTAAAAAGAGTTACAAAAGAAGTAGATCCTGTTTATGAAGTTGCTGCACTAATGGATGAAGCTGGCGACACTCCCTTATATTTAGAAAATGTGAAGGGTAGCGTATTACCTTGTATCACAAATATTTGCTCAAGCCGAGAATTAGTGGCTCTAGCTCTAGAATGTGCACCCAACGATATTATATCGAAGATATCTAATGCAATTAATAATCTCAAAGAGCCTATAACTAAAGAAGTTAAACAGTACAAAGAAATTGAACCTTCTCTAGACAATTTACCTATTCTAACACATCAAACAACTGATGGTGGACCATACATTGCCTCAGCGATGGCTGTAGCCCATGATCCTGAATTTGGTAGAAATATTTCATTCCATAGGGCGATGAAAATAGATAGTAACCATATGGTTATGAGAATTCTAGATAGGCATCTTAAGGAATACATGGATAGAGGCCTCAAAGAATTTGCTTATTGTAACGGAGTTTCAGTCCCAGTGTTGTTAGGTTCTGCAACTTCATTTGAAATTGAAAGCGACGAGATGGCTGTAGCCAATGCCTTAGCAGAATCACCAATTATTGAAGTTGGAGGACATATGGTTCCAGAATCTGAAGTTGTTATGATTTGTGAATTTACAGGTGATTTACATGATGAAGGATCTTTCTTAGATTTAACAGAGACTCCTGATATTGTTCGTAAGGGGCCAGTCATTAAAATTAAGAAAATATTTGTAAGAGATGATTCCATATTTCATGCATTACTACCAAGTGGGCCTGAACACAAAGTTCTCATGGGAATGCCAAGAGAGCCAACCATCTATAATGCAGTCAATAAAGTAGTGGATTGTCATGATGTGTTTATGACTCACGGCGGCGGTTCTTGGCTTCATGGAGTAGTTGCAATCAATAAAATGAATGAAGACGACGGAATGAAAGCAATCGAAGCTGCTTTTGCAGGGCATGCATCTATGAAACATGTATGGATCGTTGATTCGGATATAGATATTACTAATCCACAATCTGTCGAATGGGCTATGGCTACACGTTTTCAAGGAAATAAAGGCCTTGTAGTAAAAACAGGAGTAAAAGGTTCATCATTAGATCCAAGCTCGAATCCAGAAACGAGAGAGACTGTAAAAGTAGGATTCGACTGTACCATTTCTCTTGATCGCAACAAATCTGATTTCACTAAGCCTAAACCAGGAATGAAAGTTAAATTGGAAGACTATTTAGATTAATGAAATTAACACCTGAGCAAGAACAAATTCTTGAGGGAAAAGAAGGAACTACAAAGCAAAAAGCTATTCGACTTTTAATTGATTTAGGAGAGGCCGCAGGTTCTGAAAAATTGGTGCCTGTTGTTTCAGCTCACGTCTCAGGAGTTTCACCTTTAACTGGCGGTGAAGGTTTAATTCAATTTTTAAAGGATTTAACTGCAGATGGGAAATCAGAAACTGCCGTTGAAACTACATTAAACTCAGCCGGTTGCGATAGAACCAAATTTGAAGAAATGGATATACCAGTAAAAGATTACGTAGAAAATCAGCAAATTATATTAGATGCATATGAGAATCTAGGAATAAATTTATCTTTATCTTGTACTCCTTATGACAATCTTACTGTTGAAGGAAATGCCTCATGGGCTGAATCGAATGCTGTCTGTTTTGCTAATTCATATACTAAACTAAGAACAAATCGAGAATCTGGTTTATCTGCGATTGCAACTGCAATATGTGGATTCACTCCAGAATACGGTCTCTTATTCGATGAAAACCGTATTCCAAATCTGAAAGTAACTGTGGATTGTGAATTAAATGAACCTGTAGATTATTCCATTCTAGGAGACTGGATAGGCAAGCAAATACAACCAAAATGGAAAATTGAATATGGACCTATTCCTTTGATACTTGGAATTAAATCATTAAATTCTGAATGTCGGAAAGCCTTGACTGCTGCTGCTGCAAACTACGGAAGTCCTATGCTATTCGTAGATGGTTTTACAGAAAAACCTAAAAATATGATTTTAAATGCTGAACTCATATTTACTAAATCCGATTTAGAAAAAAGATATTCAGAGTTAGCACCTAAAGAAACTGTAGATTTAATCACAATTGGATGCCCTCAAGCTTCCTATGAAGAAGTAGAAAGAACAGCTGAATTACTCAATGGAAAACAAATGCCTAAGGGCCGTTTATGGCTATTTACTTCATCAGATAATTTTGATAAAGCTAACCAAAAGGGATACATCAAGATGGTCGAGAATGCAGGTGGTCTTGTCCTACGGGAAACATGTCCTGAAGTCGTTCATTATAACCATTCGAAAGTTAAACATATCTTAACAAATTCTATGAAAGCTGAACACTATTTGAAATCAGGCCTTAATTCAATTAATACATCAGTCATGAAATTATCGGATTGTGTCGAACACGCTATTAATCCAAAATTAGTAACTAAAAAACAAATAGCATCCAAGAATGCGAAAATAGCAAAACACTTGGTATCTGAAAAAACCAAACAAATAGGCAATCTTACGATTAATGGAAAAGGATTGAAATCTCAAAACGAATGGAATATAGAGGGAGAAGCACTGGTTACAGATGTACCCATTACATTTTTAGGATTTGTTAATAGAAATACTGGAGTAATAGAAGAAGAAGGACATCCACTAAATGGCCAATCCATGGCTAATAAGATTTTGATATTTCCTAAAGGAAGTGGATCTACTGTTGCTCCGTATGTACTTTTAGGACTTTTTTACAACGGAAATGGCCCTATTGCAATAATTAATACAGATTTAGATCAGCAAACTATTCCTGCATGCAGTCTTCTTGGAATACCATACGCACATTCTTTTGATGATAACCCTTGTCAAACTGTCAATAATGGAGAAAAAATAAAACTTAAATTAGAAAATGGAGAAGTTAAGCTGGAAGCTTTAAATAGAAAATAATGGAAATTTATCTTATTGTTATCGGATTAATTATTGCCTCTATAATTGGATACTTCATTATGATTAATGTCATATATTTTTTAGCACCAACAAAAATAATGGAACATTTTCCAAAAAAATGCCCACTCCCCACAAAATGTACTAGAGTAGCAGATACGAATACCCGTGGCTACGGATTAAAATCAATTACATTAAAAAACAAGGTATCTGAAACACAAAAAAAGATTATAGATCTCATAAAAAATAAAACAAATATGAATATTGTAAATGAAAAAGAAGGATTTATTCATAGTGTAGCTATTACGCCTTTTTTTAGATTTTATGATGATATTACTATAAAAATATTTGAAGATGAAGGAAATACAAATGTATGGCTTCAAAGCCAATCAAGATTAGGAATTCATGATTTATACGTTAACGAAAAACGTATACAGGATTTACATAAAAAAATAATGAAACTCGAATAGCTATTTTTTCACTCTAGACATCAATCTTATTTTACGATTTTCTCGCCAGGACTCTAGTCTATTTCTAAAGCCAGTTTTTGTTTTTTCAGTGAAATTTTTCAATCTAACGCTCAACTTCTTAGATTTCCAATGCTCTTCACACTCTGCAGATAATTGAGATATATTCTCCATAACTTTATCGGTAAAGTCGCGTAAATTCTCGTGATTAGCTTCTGAATCCCCAAAATAGATTGGATCTCCAAATTTATAGTAAAATTTTCGCCAAGGTCTAGGTATTTTTTTAGTAACTGGCCAGACATCATCTGTTTGTCTAATGGCCACTGGAACTACTGCAGCACCTGTTGCAGCTGCAAGACGGGCAACACCTGTCTTTCCATCTCCCATAATTCCATCACGCGATCTAGTACCCTCTGGAAATATTCCAATTGCTCCACCATTATTCAAAACTTCTACAGCATTTTCCATACCTTCCAAACCACCTGAACCTCTATCTACAGGAATAACGCCTACTTGCTTGAACACTAAACGCCTAATTGCCCCTTCAAAATGCTCTTTCTTAGACATGTAAGAAACGGGTCTCTTAGTTGCAGTCATTATGAATGCAGGATCAATATGTGAAAGATGATTCGCAGCTATTATCAAAGGCCCATCAACTGGAATTTTAGATCTGTCCAAGTATCTTGGCCTGAACATTATTCTAAGGAAAGTCCCTAAGGTGAGCTTTGTTGTCCGATAAGACAGTGGAACTTTACTTTCCATTGTGGCCTAACGCAAAGCGATAATATATCTTTGTTTAATAAAATTAAATTAAAGACTGTTCTTCAAGTACTACTGTCTGAACATGAGGGACGCTATTGAGGCCATCTTCTACTTCTGTAGCAAAACCATCTCTATCAATGCCAATTATGGCAATCATAATGGCGTTAAGACCAAATGCAAATGGTTTAATTTCGTGTGCACTCAAGGTACCGTCCTCTGGAAGGACTTCTTTGATTTTTGCTAGTATAGCATCTGTGTCTGAATCTGGAGATTCTGGCATAATTCGATATTTTAAGGCTACTTCACCCATGAATAGTGAGTCTTCAAAGGGTGTTTATTTAATTTGGGCAGGAATGCAAAAAATATTAATAACACCGTTGACAGGTAATCTTTGGTATAATATGGCAATAGACGAAGATTATCAAGAGACATTTGAGAAAGTAGACACTTACGATGGTGAAAGTCAACCTATTCAGATTTGGGCTAAGGATCAAGACTCATATTCTGGAATCGGAACCGATAAACTAGGAATATGGGGTACTATAGTCGGCGTAGATTTTGACCTTTGTGTGGCTGATGGGGCTTGTATTGACGCATGTCCTGTAGAAGTTTTTGAATGGATTGATACTCCTAATTCTACAGCATCAGACAAGAAAGCAATCATGATTCGTGAAGATGAATGTATTATTTGCAGAGCATGTGAATCTGTTTGTCCTGTTGAAGCAGTTCTTATTACTGAAGACTAAATAACACTCCTATGGAAGAACCTGAGCTACGTGTTGGAGGATGGGAAAAGCAGGGTGGTAGAAAATGGGTCAAACGCTTATTTAGTTTAACCGTAGTAGTTTTTCTTGGCACCATACTTCTAGGGCCTAATGCTGTAGACTATAGGCCAGCTTATGTTTCTTCAGATTCCCTTTATTTTCCAACAACATGGAATGGGCCTTTCGACATCCAATATTCTAAAGAATTCAATGGTCATCTTAAAATATCAAGTATTAGTTATGAAGCTTCTGATAGTAAATCAGGTAAAATGGCTGTAATCTCTATATCTTCTTTAATTGATTTAAGCAATCTGAATACGAAAGCTATCAGTACACAATCTATAGTCGTAGAAAAAGTAGAATCTCAGGCTATGCTAGAAGGTGTAAACCTAAAATCTGGAACTGGTAAAATATTAAATACGGAATTTATCGAAAATCATGGAGTTTATGCTAATGTGTATCAATGGGATGCAAATGTAACTGATTCTGCTAATTTCTTTTTAGGCAATGGAATTGGTAGTGAAATACTTGTAAAAGCATACTCTTGGACCATTGAAAAACAATCACTGAACTTTAATAATGGTTCTGATCTTTCTCAATTACAATCACAAACAATAATATGTATTGTCTTTGGCATAGATAATAATGCCATTGAACAGGCAACTGAAATGATAGGAAATATAAAAATATAAAATGTTGTTTTGTCCCGAATGTAAAGCTATAATGTACCCTGATGGAGACAAACTAAAGTGTAAAAGATGTGGACATAGTCAAAGTAAAGGTAAACCAAAAATTACCAGTAGAGAAAGAGAAGACAAAGAAATGGTTGTAACCGAGGGCGTGGAAGGGACATTACCTAAGACAAATATTATCTGTCCAAAATGTAAACATAATGAGGCTACATATTATCTTAGACAAACAAGAGCTGCTGACGAGCCAACTACTAGATTCTATCAATGTACTGGTTGTAAAAATCGTTGGCGAGAATATTAGACCAAACGCCCATTAGACTCTAATAATTTATTTTTTATAAAAGATAGTATCTCCTCTTTAAGTTCTGATGATTTATCACTATTTTGAGAATGACATATTAATTCAATAACATTACGCATTGAATCTTCACCTCCAGTTGTTCTTACAAATATCATTGACAAATATGGTGAATCATCTAAATTGTCTTTACCAGAATGATAAAGGATCGAACGCGTATCGTCTATTTTAGAATTACACAAGAATAAACCCGGTATATTTTTTGAAATATCCGTAATTTTCTTAATTGATAAACCCTCTATATTTATAGAAGAATGAGAAGTATAATCTTTATATTTTAACCGTAAAGAATCATGTTCATCAGGTTTAATTTCTAATGGATCTACATAGCATCCTAAGAAATTAGTTTCAATATCTCCCAAATTGATAGTATGCTTTCTTCCAGTACTGTCTGAATATTGTAAAACCATCCTAACTCGTGTAAATACTCTGTTTACTGAATTCAATTGGAAAATGGAAGAAACTGTCTCTCCAGCTTCTAAATGATTGACTCGAATAACGCCCGATTGAGGTTCGGAAAGGCTAATGCCTGGGCCATCCAATTTAATACGTAAGAAAATATCACTAATCTTTTCACTAGAATTGTTTTTCAATACCATATTAAGGTCTATTTTATCCTTAGAGGAAAAAGTAGAACTTACTAAAACTAAATGTTTTTGTTCTGAGCTATAATCTACAAATGCAATATGATTATCTATTCGATCATTAATCAAATCCATCTTTGAAAAACGTATGTTGGAACTTTTATGGTAAATAGATAAAAAATCCTCAGGATTCGAGTCTAATTTTCCCGATCTTAACCAGTCCATAACTAACTCTTTAACTTTGGATTCTAAAGAAACTACATCATTATCATAACTTTTAGAAAGGTTCGATAAATTAATAATTTCTTCAGAAATGCCTTTTTTAGATTCTTTTAAAGATATGAGAGTATTATGAGTATTTGAATTCTTTTCTGATTTAATTTCAAATCTTTTTAATTTATTTAGAAGGTTTTTTGCCCTTTTTAATGATTTATCCAAATTAGTTTTATCGTGTAAATCTCTATGAAACGAATAATAGGGATAAATAAGAGGAATCATTTCATCAGTATGAGCCCCCATCAAGCCCAACTTATCCATAAAAGAAGATAAATTATCTAAATAGCTAACGTGCCTTTGATGTAAAGAAGATAATTGCTGATTTGCCCCATCTGCTAACTGAAAGGATTCTTTCAAAAAATTAAAATTACCTGATTTTAATGATTTGGAATTTTGGATATCTTGGGCAATTTTAACTAAATTTTTTTCATAAATAGAAACCTTATCGAATAATATATCTGTATTATTCAATACTGCATCTATTTGAATACGTAAGAATCCTTCATTTTGAAACCAATGAATCTTACTTTCGGAAGCAAGGATAACGTCTCCCCCATTATCAGAAAATATAAAATTTATTATTTTTTCACGTGCTTGATAAGACCAACATTGCTCGCCATCGCTATCTAATACATGAAATACTTTATTGGAAGATATACCTGTCATTTCACCAGATTCAAGGACTGTTGAAATATCTAAATCTTCTCTAGAATTATAAGTCCATATTTTACTACCATTCCGATCCTGACAGACTATATTTTTAGAGTCTTCAATAAATATGTGTTTTAATCCATTATTTGAAAATTTAATATGATTGGAAATATTTTCTTTATTACTCCACAATTCAGCCCCAGAGTATGAAAATGCAAATATTCCACTAGATGAAACTGCCAATAAATATTCAGAAGAACAAGCGATCTCAGAATAATCGTTTTTATCGCTCAGCTTAAAAAAAGTGTCATCTTCTTTAACAAGAAATAAGCCATCCTCATTGCAGACAATTAAATGCTTTTCATCTGATAGGGACATTTCAAGTATGGGAGTGGATAATGACGCCTCTCGCTCAACTTCTCCAAACTGATTAAGGTAATATATTTTATTTTGATTAGCTAAAATAATAGAACTACCATTTTTACTGATACAGAAAGTACTGTCCTTACTTAAATTATCATATTTCCAGTTTAGTTTACCCCAAAAATCGTAACAAATCAAACTGCTAATAGTTCTAACAAAGAGACTATTCGTAAAATCTACTAAATGTATCTCTTTACCATCAGTCAGTGGTATTTTCTCAACTAATTCGCGATTATTAAATATAGTAATATTCGTATCTGACAAAACTGAAACTATATCTCCATTTCTATTACCAGACAGACCTATCACAGTTCCATCTATCGGTTGACGTGCCAGAAGTTTTACAGGCTTCCATGAATCTTTTTTTATTGATGTACTGCGCAACATTCTTCTACGATTTCACTCCGAGACAATACCTTATGACTAACCCTAAATAAGAATAAATGTTGGAGCCACCGGAGGGATTTGAACCCTCGGCCTGCTGATTACAAGTCAGCCGCTCAACCGGGCTAAGCTACGGTGGCCTATACCCCTTTCAAGGTTGCTAAACAAAAAGTTTTACCCTCCGTTCCATCGAATCTATTGGAAAATATCCTTTTGGATGACGAACAGTATATATACAGGCCGCTTGTGCGAGCATCCCTGATTTTACAGGAAGGAGAATCACAAGTGGCAAAAGGACTTTACACCGCAACAAAACAGCGTAACAATCGCCAACAGCAAAGATGGAATGACCGATACTATCGTAAGAGAGTTATGAAGCTTAAAGAAAAAGCTGACCCTCTACAAGGTGCCCCTCAAGCTAAAGGAATTGTTGTTGAAAAAGTTGGTGTTGAAGCAAAACAGCCTAATTCTGGAATACGTAAATGTGTAAGAGTTCAATTAATTAAGAATGGAAGACAAGTTACTGCATTAGCTCCAGGAAATTTAGCAATTAGTTTTATAGATGAACACGATGAAGTAGTCATCGAAGGTGTTGGCGGCCGTATGGGACGATCATATGGAGATTTATCTGGTGTTCGTTACAGAGTTGCAAAGGTAAATAATGTATCTTTGAAAGAAATGGTCCGTGGTAGAAAAGAAAAACCAATTAGGTAATTATGTCAGAAGTTGAAGAAAAAACTGTTGAAGAAGAGGCTCCGGTTCCCGAACCCGATATGCCAGTTGTTCCATTGTTTGGTAAATGGGATTTAACTGAAGTTGTTATTGATGATACAACTCTTGAAAAATATATTAATTTGGACGCATTCCAAATACCTCACACAGGTGGTAGGCATTCTAAGAAAAGATTTGGAAGAAGAGACCTAACAGTTATTGAAAGATTCATCAATAATTTAATGAGATCTGAAAAATATACTGGAAAGAAAGCACAAGCTTACAATGTTATGAAAAATGCTTTTGATATTATAAATTCGAAGAAAAAAACAAATCCTGCACAAGTGATGGTTCAAGCTCTGGAAAACTCAGCTCCGAGAGCTGCAGTCGTATCTCTTAGATACGGGGGGATTAGAGTATACAGTGGAGTTGACGTTTCTCCAACAAGAAGAGTAGACACAGCAATCAGAAATCTCTGTATCGGAGCTCTCCTATCTGCTAAAAAACAACGTTCAATTGAGAAATCATTATCTCGAGAACTAATGCTAGCATCTGAAGGTAATCCAGATTCTTATGCCGTAGGCAAAAAAGAAGAATTGGAACGTCAAGCAGAAGCTGCACACAACTAAAGTGATTAAAAATGGGCCGTAAAGAAGACAACATAAAGCGTGCAACCGCTTTATTCACAAAGCTAGACTACATAAGAAACATAGGTACTGCCGCACATATTGACCACGGAAAGACTACACTTTCTGACAATCTAATTTTTGGAGCTGGAATGATGTCTGAAGATTTGGCTGGTAAACAACTTATGTTAGATTTTGATGAACAAGAATCTGCAAGAGGTATTACAATTAATGCAGCTAATGCGTCCATGGTTCACGAACACAAAGGAAATGATTATCTAATTAATTTAATTGATACTCCCGGACACGTTGACTTTGGTGGTGACGTTACCAGAGCTATGCGAGCCCTGGATGGAGTAATAATTGTTGTATGTGCAGTAGAAGGTATTATGCCGCAAACTGAAACTGTTATTAGACAAGCCCTTAAAGAAAAAGTTAAGCCTGTTTTGTTCATAAATAAAGTTGATCGTTTAATCGCAGAATTGCAAGTTACACCGGAAGACATGATGCAACGATTCGGGAAAATAATTACTGAAGTTAACAAATTAATAGTTCGGATGGTTCCTGATGAATTCAAGAAAGACTGGATGGTCGATGCTCAAGCTGGAACTGTAGCTTTTGGTTCAGCTTATCATAATTGGGCTACTTCACTTCCATTCATGGCTAAAAAGAAGGTCAATTTCAAACAAATTTATGAATTCATGGAAAAGGAACAGAAAAGAGAATTAGCTAAAGCCGCTCCTTTACATGAAGTGTTATTAGATATGATTGTTGAAAAATTGCCTTCAGCAAACGTTGCCCAGAAATATAGAATTCCACACATTTGGAGAGGTGAAGCTGAAGAAGAAATTGGTCAATCTATGGTAAATGCCAAAGCTGATGGAGACTCTGCATTTATGGTAACTAAGGTTGTTTTGGATCCGCATGCCGGGGAAATTGCAGTCGGACGATTATTTTCCGGATCCATTAAGAAAGGAGATCAGATGTACGTTGCAGGAATGCCAAATGCGAACAGAGTCCAATCAGTAGGTATGTTTGTTGGCGGTGACCGTATTGCAACTGAAATTGTAACTGCTGGAAATATTATTGCAGTATCTGGATTAAGAGATGCACAATCAGGTTCTACTATTTCCTCAGATAAAGAGATGACTCCATTTGAACGGATTGTTCACAATTCTGATCCAGTTGTAACTACTGCAATCGAAGCAAAACATACCAAAGATTTACCAAAACTGGTAGAAGTTCTTCGCGCTGTAGCTAAATCTGACCCATCCATACAAATTGATAGTAATTTAGAAACTGGAGAACATTTAATGTCAGGAATGGGAGAATTGCATTTGGAAATTACTGAATATAGAATTAAAAATGAACATGGTGTAGAAATTACTACATCACCACCTATTGTTGTTTATCGCGAAACTGTAGCTATGATGTCACCAGGAGACTTTGAAGGTAAATCACCTAACAAACACAATCGATACTATATTACTGTCGAACCATTAGAAGAAGACATTCGAGAAGCTATTGTAGACGGAACTATTCCTTCTGGAAATATTAAAAAAGCAAAAGATGTCGCTAGGCAACTAATCGACATGGGCTGGACTAAAGTTCATGGGAGAGGAGTTCTATGTATAGAAAATGGATGTGTATTTGTTGATGCAACAAAAGGTATTCAGAATTTATTTGAAACTCGAGAATTATTAATTGAAGCCTTCAATGAAGTTGTGAAGAGAGGACCACGAGCTAATGAAAAGATGATGGGAGTAAAAATAATCTTAAATGATGCTAAACTTCACGAAGATGCAATTCACAGAGGACCTGCACAGACTATACCTGCAGTTAGAAATGCAATTAATGGTGCATTAGTTTCAGCCGGTGTAGCTTTACTAGAACCTAAACAAAAAGTTTACATTAATGTCCCTCAAGATTTAATGGGATCTGTTACTGGCGAAATGTCTCAAAGAAGAGCTGAAATCGCAGGTATGGAAACCGAAGGTGATATGGCAATTATTACTGCAAAGGCCCCAGTCAAGGAAATGTTTGGATTTGCAAGTGAAATTAGATCTGCAACTGGCGGAAGAGCTCTTTGGAGTACTGAATTCGCAGGCTATGAAACATTGCCAAGAGAATTACTTGATGGAATTACTGAAGACATAAGAAAGCGTAAAGGTTTGAAGGCCGAAATGCCAAGACCTGAAAATTATTCTTAGATTAATCGCTCTTGCTTTGGACTGGTCTGAATGGGTGAACCCATGCTGCCAAATTTCTAGGACTTCTAGTTTGTATCCATAATTTACCATTACCGTGATATTTACATATCAATTGATCCGAAAATAGAAAACTGCGTATCGATCTTCCAGAACGTGCTATACTGTAATCTAAAGAACTCTCCCAAGCCACTGCATATCCATTGTCTACTGTATATGAACCATTAACTTCAACTTCTTGTATGTCTCCATAAGAACCGAAAAATAGAAGACCAGTACCGCTTACTCTTAGACCAAGCATACCCTCAGCAAATTGACCCATAAAACCTTCCCAGCTTGCACTCGTTTCAATATTTCCAAGGTGACAAAGATAGGCACCTCTTTCCATGTAAAGAGTTTCATCATTTAATTCTTTGACAACTATGTCCCCCGAGTAACCTGGTGCAATACCAATTTTTCCAGAACCTCCTTCGGCAGTATAAGTATTAAGGAAGAAACTCTCACCACCCATTCTTCGTTTAATACCTGAAAATAATCCGCCCTTCATTTCAGTCTTAGGTTTAACTGTAGTATCCATCCAAGCCATTGAACCTGGTTCTACAACTACTGATTCACCCTCATTGAGACTCATTTCTAGAAGTGAATATGAAGGGGCTGAAATTATGTCGTATTTCATTAATTCTTCCTCGCTGGCAATAGTGGACCTAAGGCCCCACCTAATCTTCCAGGATCATGTGATTGAACGAAAATCTTACCATTACCTCTAAATTTCATAACTAAACCTTCACCAGACATCATTGAGGATATCCAACCCCCTCCTGCTTTTCCTATAGTATATTCCAATCCTTCTGTAAATGCGATCAAATGTCCATTGTCTATTGTTATACCATCTCTAACATCAACTTCACTTATACGGCCAAAACCATTAACTAATAACTCACCTTCACCTGAAGCCTTGACAAAAACTAAACCTTCGCCACTAAATCCTCCCTTCAAAATACCTTGATATTGAGTATCTAATTCAATACTGCCCGATGATCCCAAATAACTTCCACCAGAACATATCCAAGTTTCACTTCCAACAGTTATCTTACGGACTTCACCTTGATGTGTTGGTGCCAAGCCTACCTCTCCTGATTGATTATCATTAGTTCTATATGAGGATAAAAAGAATGATTCACCTGCAAACATCGATTTTATTCCTGCCTTTAATGCACCCCACATTCCTTCATTTTGTTTTTTACGAGATTCGACGTCAATATCCATATTGGAAGACGCCCGATACATTGCCCCAGCTTCCGACACAAATTTTTCACCAGGTTCCAGTTTAACTACCGCAGAACCAAAAGCCCCCTCACTATCTATTTTTATATTCATATTAACCTCGGAGTAAGCCAAGAAGCAATACCATCAATAGTACGTGTTTGCAAATATATTTTACCTGTGCCACTAAATGTCATCACAAGCCCCTCTCCAGATAACATTGTTGATTTCCAATTACCCATACCTGAAATCTTATAATTTAAAGAAGGCTCAAAAGCTACTACATGTCCTGTATCTACTATGAAATCTCCATTAATTTCCTTCTCAACAATACCGCCAAAGGAATTAAAAAATAAATCACCCTCACCAGACGCTTCAAGTAAAAAAGCCCCCTCTCCTGAAAATAGTGCTTTAAAACCTCCAAACTTAGCTTTGACATTTACTCCAGGAGTACATGCTAAAAAAGCTCCAGCCATTATGTTTATATTATTATTAGATAATTGATAATGTTGAACAGACCCGGGAACTGAAGGTGCAAAAGTTAACTGCCCTCCATTCTGATGTGAATATTTGCCTAGAAAAAAACTTTCCCCGCCAAACATCTTTCGAAACATAGCTGAAAAAAAACCACCTTGTCTTTGAAAACTTGAATCAAGATTAGAAGACATCCTAGACATCGCTCCGGGCTCAATTAAAATGGTCTCATTAGGACCTAAATCTACATCAACTTCACCATAAGACGGATTACCCTTTATGTCAAAACGCATATATAATAATCCAATTACACCTATATATAGGTTCAATATAGTCCCAATATAGCCCAACTTGAGGGGAATCCTTTATTTACCCCCTATCCTGCCGACACATCCATCCCATGGAGGGAAATAATAATGGCTCAAAAACAACACTTGAATGTAGTATTCATCGGTCACGTCGACCACGGTAAGTCAACAACAGTAGGTAGAGTACTTTTGGAAGGCGGTGCAATTGAACAGCACTTGATTGATAAATACAGGAAAGAGGCTGAAGAACGTGGAAAAGCTGGTTTCGAATTAGCTTACGTTATGGACAATCTCAAAGAAGAGAGAGAACGTGGTGTAACAATTGATGTTGCTCACAAAGAATTCAAAACTGATACAAAACATTTCACGATCATAGACGCACCAGGACACAGAGATTTCGTAAAGAATATGATTACTGGAACTTCGCAAGCAGATGCTGCAGTTCTAGTTGTAGCTGCTGATGATGGTATTGCTGCACAAACCAAAGAGCACTTGTGGCTCTCAAAGGTTATGGGTATTGAACAGATGATTGTTTCTGTTAACAAAATGGATATTACAAAACCAGCATACAGTGAAGATAGATTTAAGGAAGTTGTCAAAGAAGTAAAACAAATGTTAGGAATGGTTGGCTTCAGAGATGAACAAGTTAACATTATTCCAGCATCAGGTTGGAAAGCTGATAACATTAAAGATAAAAAAGAACTATCATGGTGGAATGGAGATACCATGATGCAAGCTCTGGATAAACTCAATCCACCTTCAGGTGCAGCTGATGCAAAAATAAGAATACCAATTCAAGATGTCTACAAGATATCAGGTATTGGAGCAGTTCCTGTAGGTCGTGTCGAATCTGGAACTATCAAAGCAGGTACTAAATTGATTTTCAAACCATCAGCCCACACAGGTGGTAAAGTTGGTGAAGTTAAATCCGTAGAAATGCACCACGCTGAAGTTCCACAAGCAGTACCTGGTGACAACATTGGATTTAATTGTAGAGGTATTTCACACCAAGATATTAGAAAAGGTGATGTTGGAGGGCCTGAAGATGACCCACCTACAGTGGCTCGTGCTTTCAAAGCTCAAATTATGATTTTGGATCACCCTAATGTGATAACACAAGGATATACACCTGTATTCCACTGTCACACAGCACAAGTTGCTTGTACATTTGAAAAATTACTTGCTAAGATGGATCCAAGAACTGGTGAAGTCACGGAAGAAAACCCTGATTTCTTAAAGAAGGGAGATGCTGCAATGGTTCTTATTAGACCAACAAAACCGTTGGCTATTGAAGAACAGTCAAAATACAAAGCTTTAGCTAGATTTGCTATCAGAGACATGGGAGCTACAGTAGCTGCCGGTATGTGTCTGAAAGTAGAAGAACACTGGGATTAAGCTCTAACACATGGCTCCAAAAAAGGCATCCAGTAGAGCTTGTATCTCATTGCATGCCTTAAGCCACGATATTGTAGATGGCGTATGCGATCAAATCAAAACCATCTCCGATAGAACTGGAGTTAGTATGACAGGACCTATTCCATTACCTACTAGGAAACTCAAAGTACCAGTTAGAAAATCACCTGATGGTGAAGGCTCTGAGACTTGGGATAGATGGGAAGCTCGATTACATAAGAGACTAATCTATATCGATGCAGATGAAAGAGCAATGCGTCAACTAATGAGAATTCAGATACCAGATGGTGTTAAGATTTCTATTCAAATTCAGACCTAGAGATAAGGCGACACAATTATACAGAACATAGTCGCTGACGAGTAAATTGGTAACCAAGAGTATCTTGCAACCTCTATTATTGAGTTAGCTGCTGCGCTAATTTTGTCTTGCTTACCTTGTCCTAATATCTCTACTCCATCAACATAAACAGTACCCATGGAAGACTCTGCTGGAGATATATCTTCTATTGCTTCCTCTAAAGCTTGTTTAGCAATAGGCAAAATCCCCTCTGAATCTATTAACGGATTAAACCCTCCTGGTTTAACATTGACATAATGATTGTCTGTAGTAGCCAATAGAAGCTCATCCACCGAACCGTGGAGGCCTTTTTGCAATTCATCATTCATACCTGGCCCTAGGCCATTAGCATCCCACAGCATAACTGCAGTACGTTGATTATTTTCCACAGACTGACAATCATTTTCCATAACTAATGCCCTAATTCCGCCAGGCCCAATTCCTCTTGACAAATCTTCACCAGGAATATGTGAAACTCCAATTTTTAATTTTCCTTTAGAAGAAGAAGAACTCAATTCTAATGCCTTAGATGCTGAAATTTCTAAACTAGTTCCTTCCTTTGTTCCAGCAGCTAAAGGCGGACGGCCCCAGCCTTCTTGATTATGTAAATCAATAAGTATTCTTTTACCATTTGCACTAGATGATGGCCTTTCCAAACGAGCTGCTAATTCAGGCAGTATATCATCACTATCTCCTGGTTTGGCAAAAATTAGTGTTCCGTTACCAATACCCCTAACATATGCTGAAGGAACTTCACCTTCCTTAATAGTAGGATAAGAGTGATCACTGTAAGTGGCATCTTCAGATGCAGACACCATAGCTTTTGCAATTCGAGTTAAATCTTCATCTCTCAAAGGATTATGATCATTCGTGGAAGAGCCATGAAATGCAAAACCAAGACCTGGTAATACTGAGTCTATCTTCGAAGGTAAATTAGAACCACCTAAAGTTCCTACAGGACCTGGATGCACCCCCGGTACTGCCAAAAAAGCTACTGTTTTACCTTCTTTTCGGATGGAAATCCAACTATTCTTAGTTTCTATAGTTTGACATATTTCTCTTATTGCATTAGTTAGACGCCGACCATCTCCCGTTGAAAAATGTTCGATGAAAGCAGACATATGCTTTGTTCCACTAACTCCAATTGCTTTTTTATATGGTGAATCGACTAAAAAAAGGAAAAAATGACTGGCAAAGGATAATGCAAAAATAGCTAAAATCCCAAAATTAAAATCTTCAGTCAAACCACCATCCCATAAAAAATATAAACTAGTAATTGGAGATAGCAAAGACACTGGAAAGGCAATCCTAGCAGGTGCACTTCCATGGGTTCTCAAGGTTAGATACCATAAACCACCCATACATCCAAGTCCAAAAGCTAAACCTTTACTTGGATCCTCAAAATAAGAACCAATTAATATCGTAATCAAAATAATAACGGAGCCGGTTGCACCTGCCTGAAGGCCATAACGAATCGGATAACGCCCATCCCATAACCAAGATATATTAGAAACAAGATAAGACACTAAAATAACGGGAATTGAAAAGGACATTAATGAAACTACGGTAAAATCAAAGGAATTAGCACTTACGCCTAAACTATAGAAACTGCCATAAACTAAAAGCAAAGTTACTGACATAAAAAGTAGCAAACTATACAATACATGTGGAGTATGGTAAAGAAAAGCTGAGAGACGGGCTGGAGGTGGACTAATCTTATCTACTTTTAGTGGAGGTGCCATTTAATTTATCCTGAATGTATCGAATCTATGAGTTTAGACATATCCTCTTTTAGTTTTTCAGAGGTTTCAACTAAAGTTCCTGTAACCACAATATCAGCGCCAGCATTTACTACTTCTAAGGCTGCTTCTGGAGTCTTAATTCCACCACCAACTATCTGAAAGACATCAATTTCATCTCTTACTGCCCTAATTATTTCTGAAGGAACTGGCTGAGAAGCACCAGAACCAGCTTCAAGATAAATATAGCTCATACCCAAATATTGACCTGCCAAAGCATGTGAAACTACTAAATCGGGATCATCTCTAGGCAAAGGCTGTGCTTGACCTACTCGACCTGCAGCCATACCTGGTTCAACAACTAGATAGGCCATTGATAAGGGTTCAAGTCCTATTTTCTTGACCCAGCGAGCACTAGCTATTTGTTCACCTACTAAAAATTGCCTACTTTCACTGTTCAAAAGCGACATGAAAAAAATTGCATCTGCCCTCCCTGAAACTGAAGAAGCATGTGTTGGAAACAAAATAACTGGTAAGTGTGTTGTTTCTTTAATCACATCAACTGCCGAATCAACTTTTTCCAAACTTAAATCAGTAGAACCTCCAACTAAGAAACCATCTGTCCCAGCCTCAGCAGTTTGCTTTGCAAGATTGATCAACTCTTCAGGACTTGTTTTACCAGGATCCAATAATGTAAAGTGAAGTGGATGCTCCTTACGCTTATTTGTTATATATTCATGAATCATTATTTTCTCTCCTTAAAAAAATAGATTAATCCCATTCCATATCAAAATCCATCTCTTCTTCTTCCTCCTCAACTGGCTGGATGACTGGAACTGCCCCTTCTGTAATTGGAATTGCCTCAGCAGCTTCAACCACAGCCTCACCTGCAACCGGCATAGCTACTGCAACTTCACCAGATACTGCGGCCGCTTCAACTACTGCCTCACCCACAACCGGCATAGCTACTGCAACTTCACCAACTACGGGGGCTGTTTCAACTACTGCTTCACCCACAACCGGCATAGCTACTGCAACTTCGGCTTGTGAAGGTTTTGAATCTTTTGACATAACTGAAGCTATTTTTGAAGATGGGAATTTATCAATTCTAACACCAGGTAATTTCGTAGACTCAGTTTCTGGAGTCATCTCGGAACGAAGCCGGAGGATGGTGTCTTTATCGGCTTGAACATATGAATCTGAATAATCGCCACTACCTACTGCTAAAGGATATGTAACAAAATCTCGTCTCCTTCTAGCTGCACGTATTGGCCTAGGTGGAAGTTTGACCTGAGGAGTAGGAATCTCTTCTGGAATTTCAGAAAGACCTAATGTAGAAGGAAGCGCAGTATAGAATTGAGGATCTTCTTTTTTAGGTTTTTTCCTAGCCCGCTTACGACGACGTTTACGTACTTTAGGATTAGACATTGAATAAAATAAAAGTCCCAAAATAATCATACATATGATTGCACCAATTGTAGTGGGTAAAATACCACCTGCAATTAAAAATATAACTAAAACAAAAGCGATGACTGCCCCTAAAGATTGTATAAGCAAGCTATTAGTCTGCTTAGATTTTTTGGGACGAGGGCGTCTTTTCCCCCTTTTTGGACCAGTTGCCATTGGTTATCTCCAAATTCACACAGTAGATGAGGTATAAGCATTTACCTGAGACAAGTCTTTTTGTAATGAAGCCTTACGCAATTAAATTATGGTTAAATATCAGAAATATTATTGGGAGATGAGTTTTAGTAGGCCAAAGATTAATGACTACTCATCAGAAAACAAAGAGGCACTTAAACATTCATGATTAAAATTGATTTTACAGACAAAGAACCTAATAATTTTGAAAGCGGAACAACTGCTGAAGATATTGTTAAGAATACATATGGCCGTAAATCTGGAGCTGTAGCTATTCTAATCGAAGGCATAGAATACGATCTTTCACATAAAGTAACTCAAAATTGTAAAATAAATCTCATCAAAGATGACTCTGAAGAAGGACTCTACATCCTAAGGCACTCTTGTGCTCACCTTTTAGCTCAAGCAGTTACTGAATTATTTCCAAATGCTAAACCAACAATTGGACCACCTGTAGATGATGGATTCTATTATGACTTTTCGATGGATCCTATTAATGATGATGATTTAAGAAAAATTGAAAAGAGAATGAGAGAACTGGTAAAGAAAAATATCAGTATCATAAAGGAAGAACATGATAATCCAACACTCAGAAAAATGTTTTCTAAAAATGAATTTAAGATAGAAATAATTGATGATAAAATCGGTAAAGATGTAGGCTCAACAGCATACAGACAAGGAGATTTTGTGGATTTATGTAAGGGACCTCACGTCTCCAGTACATCAAAATTACAATGGTTTAAACTTACGAGTACCAGTCAAGCATATTGGAGAGCTGATTCAAAACGTGACTCATTAGTTAGAATATATGGGATGTGTTATGCTAATAAAAAAGATTTAAAAGAAAGGGAGAAGCAAATCCGTGAAGCTGCTCTGAGAGATCACAAAAAGATAGGTAAGGAAATGGATCTCTACATGATAAATGAACTAATTGGCAAGGGATTACCCATATGGTTACCCAATGGTGAAATTTTAAAGAATCAAATTGAAAACTTTGCAAATGATACTGAAAAACTATATGGTTATGAAAAAGTAACAACCCCAGTACTTGCTAAGAAACAACTCTTTGAAGCTAGTGGACATCTTCCGCACTATGCTGAATCCATGTATCCTCCAATGGAAATGGACGATGGGACCTATTATCTAAAAGCCATGAACTGCCCTATGCATCATTTAATTTACCGTAATAAAAAACGCTCATATCGTGAATTACCTCTAAGAATCGCAGAATATGGAACTGTGTACAGAAATGAGCTTTCGGGTACCTTATCTGGCCTGCTTCGTGTAAGAATGCTCTCGATGAATGATGCACATATATATTGTACGCTAGATCAAATTGCACAGGAATTCGCACATAACATAAAGATGGTTCAAAATTATTATGAAACATTCGGATTTGACAACTACCATTTCCGATTATCATTATGGGATCCTGAAAATACAAATAAATACATTGATCAGCCGGAAAATTGGAAAACTTCTCAAGATCATCTTAGACAAATTTTAGACGATTTGGGTGTAAAATATGAAGAAAGTATAGGTGAAGCTGCATTCTATGGACCTAAAGTAGACATCCAATTCACAACACTATTGGGAAGAGAAGAATCAATGTCGACAATACAATTGGACTTTGCTGCTAAAGATAGATTTGGACTAACATTTATGGATGATTCAGGAACTGAAAATAGTGAAGTTTTTGTAATACATAGAGCCCCACTATCAACACATGAACGTTTTGTAGCATTCTTAACTGAAAATTGGGCCGGTAATTTCCCTACCTGGTTATCGCCAATACAAGTGCAATTAATTACCATTTCAGAAAAACATAATGAATATGCAGCAAAAGTTGAAAGACAATTAAAAGAATTAGAAATAAGAGTAAAATGTGATTACTCAGACCATACTATTGGCAAAAAAATAAGAATGCACCGTAAAATGAGGCCAGCATACATGGCAATCATCGGTGACGATGAAGTTAAAAATAATACAGTGTCTATAAGGGCCCGAAATGGAAATCAGGAAAATGGCATTTTAGTAGAAAAATTTCTTGAAAAAATAAAGGGCGAAATTACCTCTCGAAGTAAAACATTAGAAATCGCTTAAAAAAATAAAGTGGCGCAGAGGGAGGGATTTGAACCCCCGAGGGAATTATCCCACCGGCTTTCAAGGCCGGCGCTATACCGGGCTAAGCGACCTCTGCCAAAAAAAAGATAGCCCATGCTAAATACAAGGGCTAAATTTGTTAAGATTCTTCTGGAATCTTACTTGCGGCCACGGGCCATAGGAGATCTTGCTACATTTCCACCTTTGTCTATGTAATAAAGAAATCCGTCTTCTCGAGTAACGCCTGCTGAAGCCACCATCTCTGGGCCTCCACCAGTCTTCTTTCCACCACGGGCCATTTTGGTCCGCCATACGTTACCGTCTTTTCCTAGATAATACAAATATCCAGAATCTTTGCTTACTCCTGTGTTAGCTACTACTTCAGCCATTAGTTATTCACCATGCTTACAGGAAGTAGACAGTATATATACTTAACCACTCTATCGTCGTGAAAAGTAAAAATAGACCAATAGTTAGATTTATAACGTCTACTTAGGAGTCTACTACATGGACATGGCCACAAATATCGCAGATTGGGACTGGATGAATTTTTTCGTTTCAATGCTAATCGTAGGAATTGGAGTAGCTCTATTAGCTACGGGGATTTTTACTTCATACTTTGGTGCAGGTAAATCTCAAAAAATTGGATTCGCACTCCTTTTTATTGGTGCTTTGGACTTAGCAATAGTTTATCTTTTCACTTTTGATGCAATAGAAGGTATTGAAAGTATATTTGATTCTGATTTATTTACGGACGCTCTTGTTTCCGGAGTTTCAGCGTTGACTGGAATGATTATTGGAATGTTTGCAATTTTATTCGTCCTAATGAAAGTAGATACTGTTGATGATTTAGAAGACCTGGATTTGGAAGATCTAGAAGATTTAGATTTAGATGAAGAATTGAAAAAATTAGAAGAAGAATTAAATCAAGCTGACGACTCAACGGAGGTCGAAGAATGATGGACATCGTAATTTCAATGGGCCTTACGGGAGTAATGCTCTCTATGTTAGGTATGGGATTACTAATCTCATACTATGGAAGTAGTAAAACAAGAAACGTTGGTTTCTTTTTCTTAGCAGTTGGAATTGGATTGGCATACTACATCACTTCTGTAGATGACAGTCTAGTACATTTTGGAAATGCTTTCATTGCATTTCTTGGTGGAATGCTAGGTGGAATCATCGGAATCGTTGTTTTCCTTGTAGCCATTATAAAATCATAAAATTACTGATATAATTCCAGCATTAGTCTAAAATAGAATAACTATTCGTAACAATTGTGAACTCGGACGACGATTTGTGGAATTCCGGAGCAAACTCGGAAATCACAGAAGATGATACTGAGGAAGATGACTCCTTGGACCTTTCATCCCCATCTCCCGAAACTAATGAAGATTTAAACTTAGATAACAAAGAAGATACTGTATCTGATGATTGGGCAATACCAGTTATTAAAAATAATGAAGGTATCAATATTAAAACAATTGGAGCAATTGGTGTAACAGTTATACTGCTCTTAACTGGAACATTATTCTTTTTATTTGCTGAACAAAATATTGTTATAAATGTACCTAATGAAAAATATGAAGAACAAATTGTATATGATATAGAAGGGGGCGTAAATTTTGAAAGTACTATTGACATCCCATTACCTTTAGGATTTATTGATAATGATGTTGTTATCAATGAACTAGACATTGCATTTACAGGTAAATTGACAGCTGGAATTAGGGCCCCTTCAATTCCAATAATAGATGGATATGGCAATGAAAAAACTGTTTTTAAAAAATATTTGGAACAAGATTTAGATGATATTGATGGATCTATAAAGCAAGAAGGAAAACCTGCAAATAATCTGGAAAATGCACAAATTATTACCTTTCAAAACCAATTTATTGACAATACTGCTTTAGAAATAATAAGAACAGATATTGAATCTAATGCTTCTTACTCGGATACGCTTACAGGAGATACCTGGTATTGGCAAGGATCAACAGATTGGGTTCCCCGTGATAGTGAACCAGGTCTGCTGCCTCATGGCAATCTGTACATCGGCAATAGATTAGAAGAAGGGACTAAGGGAACAACAGAGGAAGGCGGCATTGAATTCAACTGGGAAGCCCTTAATGGTGGAAATGTAAAAGGAGAACAAACTGTACTTCTAAGAATAACCACAAACTATGCCTCTGAAATAATATTAGGGTATACATATCAATACCAATATACTTTTGACCTATATCTTTCTGAAAAAAGTAGCCTACCTCTCAAATTCAAGTTAAATCTAAACTCTGATGCAAGCTCTCCAAGTGGTAAATTATACTCCATTAATTTAGATTATAAAGGTACTGCATCATTAATCGACGGTGGTTATACTGAAGTGCCAACTACCTCATATAAGGATAGTTCAAAACAGATGACGGGTATATTTAGTGAATGGGAAAATGGAGCTCCAGCATTAGGAACTGGAAATTGTAACATAAATACAAATTTTTCTCTTGTAACGGGTATTCAAGAAGGAAGAGACAACCTTAATGAATTTGATAGTTATATTAAAGATCAAATTGCTAAAGAAGAAGAAGCATTTGTTATTGAAGCTAATTATACTGCTAAAAATCAAGGCAAATGGAATTTTACAATGGCACACAATAATGAACAAGCTCCCGATATTGACGGATGGGTGTTGGAATATGAAGGCTCTGAAGAAGAAAACATAACCTTTACTATTTCAGGAAATGAAACAACTGTCAATAATCCTATTCTTACAATGGAAGAGATTCCAACTCCCTTGACTGTATGCTCTGCTGAAGAAGTCATGACTGATTTCGAGGAAATATCGAGTTGGGCTGTAGATGAACAACGAAATAATGTAGATTATGAAAAAGTTACGTTACTTTTAGGACAAAACTTAGTTTCTAAACAAAGTCTATCTTCTCCTACATCGGTTCTAAGTTTTGGAAGTCTTGATTTAATAAGTATTGTCGGAGATTTAAATAATGGAAATTTAAACTTAAATGATTATTCAAATAATATTGATGTAGATACTGCTGGCAGTTACGCCTATTTCTTAGATAAAAAAGGCTTGGATCAAAATGGAAATAATTATCAAAAAGTTGCTGGAGTCGATGCAAAAGACGGACTTGTTCTATTCAATATTCAGGCAATTAACACAACTTAAGCAATATAGTTAACATCAGGCTTATCAACAGAATCATTTGATTCTATATCTTTCAATTGATTAGTTATAGAATCTACCTGTTTAGCTCTTTCTTCTAAATCTTTAAGATTAACTTTTACACCTAATAATTTTTGGAGTGATTTTAAAACAATACTAGCTGATTTTGGATCTACCATATATCCACTAGTTTCACCCATTAAACAACCTCCATGCATTCCTTGTAATTTACCAAGACCAAGTAATAAACCTGAAGCTCCAACAATTCCAGCCCCCGGTTCACCATCTATGAATTCAACATTTGCCTTCTTAAACAATTTTACTACTTCCTTTGAAGTTGCAGCGCCCAATACCCTAGGTTCCGGGACTAGTTTACCAAGTCCATAGCCTCCTAACGTGTAAATTGTAGTAACGCCCATATCTTTGACAATTTCTATTAAATTCTGACAAAGATCATATTGACCTGAAGAATCCATTCCTTGATACTCACCAACTAAGAAAAGTAAATCTCTTCCTTCTTTATTTTTATAGTAATATAATTCGTTATTTACTAAATTTACAATTCCATCGTCATCAATCAATACTTGTGGAGGAAAATGTGATGAATATATTTCCATACATTTCTTCGCCTTTAACTCATCAATAAGGTGCATGGCAGCTAATTTACCAACATTACCAACACCTGGAAGACCTTCGAGGAGAATAGCATCCTCCAGCTTAACTTTATCGGTCCAAACAATCTCGCTAAAGGTCATTATTCCTTCCTAAGCATACGACGATACTTACCATATTTGTCTTGAGGGGAATAGCGAGGAGGCAATGGATTTATAGTTGGAATATTACACTTATTACAAATATCTAAAGTTGTAAAGGATTTACAAGTCTTACACTGAAAAATTAATGTTCGCATTAAGCCCTCTCAAAAGAACCTATGCCACCATCTTTCTTGAGTGCTTTGAGAACTAAATCAACTGCCAATTTCAACTCGTCTTCTGCCTGTTTATAATTAGGAGCTTTGATGGAGATACGATATGATGGTGAACCATTAGAAGATATTTTCATATGTGTATTCTCATTAACTGCAGAGGGTTGCATTAAGGCATTTTTAACTTTTTCAACACCATTAGAATCATGCGAAACTAAATCAAATTTACCACCTATTGAAACATAAGGTGGCGTAACATTATCAACTGCAATCTTAATGAAATTATCAACCCATTTTCCTTTCCATTCCTTCTTGAATAAAGCTTCATCCATCAAAGAACTTTCAAAAGCTGAATACATACTTCCATAAGCATCAACCATATCTGTTTTTATTTCCTCTACTAACTTTTCATGATCAATTTTGGACTGAGAAGAAACCAATTCCAATAATTTGGAAGCTCTTTGTTCATTTTTCCAATCTCTTATTTTTTCTTGTTTCCGATGTCCTGAAACTTGACGGACTGAGGCATCACTAATCTTGCTTCCTTCCTTAACTCTTGTTATCTTAGCGACAACCATTTGCCCTTCGCGAATAAAATCTCGAATATATTTTACCCAACCTGAAGCAACTTCAGAAATGTGCACAAAAGCTTTTCTTTCTGGAAATTCTAATAAATTTAATGTTGCTCCAAAATCTTTAACTTCAACAACTCGCCCTATTACGTATTCACCTTCGTCTGGAATGCCCTGAGGACTCACTCAAGTTCCTCGAGGATTTCTCCTAGAATCTTAGCTTTACCACCGGTCGGTAAGGCTATGGTTGAACCTGTAACTGGATCTGTAATTACTGTATCACATTTATCAAATATAACTACTGTATAATCGCTATCTGGGCTTTTAACTTTAAGAAATTTACTACGTGGACCTGCCATTTTTACTCCGTTAACTCAAACTTTTTTGCTCTGAAATTTTTCCTATGGTGAGCTTTACCTGTTTCGGTACATCTGTATCTCAAATATACTCTCTTAGTAGGCTTTTCTCTACCTTCTGGTTTTGGTCTTGGAAAACCTCCATAACCAGATGTAACTCTCCTGAAAAGTCTTTGACCTCTTGCTAATTCAGATGCTCGCTTCTTTTTTACTACTTCAACTTCATGAAGCGTATGCTTTTTTGCGAATGGACTATACATCTTGATTCTTCGTGGTAATTTCATACTATAGGCCTCTTCAGGAAACCGTCCGACTCAACGGGTTTAATAAAGCTATCCAGAATGATTACGTTATAGCTTTGAGATCTTTGTGTTTCATACCAAAGGTAGCTTGTAACAACGCAAGAGGAAGTTTAAACCAGAATGAACTTGTTGCTTTACCTTCATATTCACCTCTAGTAAGACTAGCTAACATGCCGTACATTGCAGGTGTACGACCTAAAGCAAAACCCATCCGCATAAAGAAAGAACGATATATCTTATGTTTGGTACTAGCTGCTCGATACATATCACGACTGTAGTGTGAACGCCAGTATTTTTCAAAAAGAGTTGGATCTCCTTTAGAGACTGCTTTAGCTGCTAACCGACCTCCTAATACTGAATGATTCAAGCCTTCTCCATGTATTGGATTAACATGACCTGCTGCATCTCCACATAGAACCCATTTTTCACCAGATACAGGATCGTCGAAAAGTTTGGGATCATTATAGGAAGGTATTGCTGAACCAAACTGTTTACAATCAACAATTTTCCCAGTTTCAGCTAATTTCCATTTACTATTCTCTACAAATTCTCCGGGCCATCTCTCTTGCATCAATTTGTGCAAGGCATCTTTCATGCCTGGAGTTCCGGCATTGTAACAATAACCTATATTGTAATGGTCACTCTTAGGAAATACCCAAAGATAACCCTCTTTTCCAGGTAAAGCTCCGACAATAAATTCAACCTCATTTTCCGTAGGCTTAATATCTAAATAATATCCTGCTGCAGCAAATAAATTATCTCTAGAAATTTTTTCCATAAAATGTTTACGTGTAAAACCATTCACACCATCAGCTCCAATAATATATTTGGCTTTATATTTTTCATTAATTAACCAAATATCCTCTTCTAATTTTAATGATTTAACTCTCTCAATAACATGACCTGCACCGGCTTCTTTAGCTCTATTATATAGATAAAAGTCCCAATCATCTCTACGAATTAACTTGCCTTTATTTACTGGGATTTTTAATTTAGTTTTGTTATATGTAAATGAAATAGAACTCATTTCTCCTTCTATTGCACTGTCTGGAGCATCCATCCACTCAATACCCTTAACTGGCAAACCTCCTCCACATGCTTTTCTCCGAGGATGAGCATGATCAAATAATAATACTGAAAGTCCTCGCTCAGAAGCCTCTCGAGCTGCAGATGAACCTGCAGGACCACCACCTACTACTGCAACGTCTACAATATCCACATTAAGTTACAACGAACGCGGTAAATTAAGCCACTTATGATTCTGATTGTAATTTAGAATATGATAATGAACAAGTATTGCCTATTATTTCTCTAATAACGCATCCTTGTAAAATTAAATCCTTACTTCCAAGCCGAGACACTACATAAATCACACGAGGCTCCTCAAAATCTAGTAATGTGTAAAGTGGATTTTCAGAACCGAATAATTCCAAGTCTGCAGAACTATTATGGTTGACAATAAATTTACGAAAATCAAACCCCCTGCCTTCTATGAAAAGACGATGATTAGCTCCATCAAAGCAAATGTCAGATTCACTATCTGGAATTGTTTCCATAATTATAAGATATTTCGCATATTAAGGTAGTTTATACTATTTCTTATTTCCAAAAAGTTTCATTGAGAACTAAAAAAGCAGGACCCCATTTGAATCGGGACATAATCTGTTCAGCCTGTACTCTATTCCCACATATCATTAATGCACTAGCTATGGCTTCTGCTGTTGTCAATTTACCTATTTTACCTGCATTAACGGGATTTGCGGGCACAATCCCAGGTAAACTACGGGGTTCGAGACCCATTAATCTCAATTTGGAAAAGGTTTCGTGGGCCATATTCCAAGAACAATCTACTCCAACAACCCCCCCTACTTCTGCAAGAATTACATCTTCTTGAGATAATACAGTTTCTGAAAAAGGATCCAATACAATCCCCTGGGGAGGTAAATTACGAAATGAACTATAATTTTCAGAATGACCAAATCTCTCTAGCCTCTTTGCAGTACATTTTTTAGGATCGTCTTGATCAAAGCAGAGTATTCTAATTTTAAATGACATGTAATGAAAAATCAACTGGTGGTGCAGACATTGTTAAACTGCTCATACTTATAAAATCCGGATAAGGCGCATAATCTACTATGTTAGTTGAATTAATCCCTCCTGAAACTTCAATTTCAATGTCCGATATTTGCCTAATTTGAGAAACAGCCTCAGACACTTCACTGGGGGTGAAATTATCGAGCATCAAACGATCTGCGCCCGAATTTGCAACTTCAAGTGCTTGAACCAAATTATCTGCTTCAACTTCAACTGTTAAATTTGGATGACGGTTTTTTGACTTTTGAACTGCATCAGCAATACTACCTGATAACTTCAAATGATTATCTTTAATCAGTATCGCATCATCTAATCTAAGCCTGTGAGTCATTCCTCCACCATGCACTACTGCTTTTTTAGAAAATTCTCTAATGCCTGGAATAGTTTTACGTGTTGCAAGAATTTCGATATTGGGATTACTTTTTTTAGCCAATTTAACTATTTTTGCAGTCAAAGAAGCAACACCACTAAAATGTGATAATATGTTAAGAATCAGTCTTTCACTTTTCATAATATCATGGGCCTTACCTTCCAAATCATAAATCAAAGTATTTTCTGAAATAATATCACCATCGCTAAAATCAGTTTTAAACTCAATATTCATTTTATTTAACAACTTGTGAACTAAGTCAATCCCTGAAAGTGTACCTGGACCACCTCTAATGTGTGCATTACAAGAGCCATTAGGGATAACTGATTCACTAGTGAAATCACCCTTACCTATGTCTTCAGCCAACCACTCCTCTAAAGTATCTTTCATTATATTACTATAGCCTGCGAATTATAAGAAATTTAGTTAGGAAACTAATCTTTTCTACGTCCGTAGATTACGAAAGTGAAAGCCAATAATGAAGCTAAGATGCCAAATCCTGGACTATCATCTTCTTCTTCTATTACTTCTTCTTCAACTTCTGTAGATTCTGTTTCTTTAGCTTGAATCTCAACGGTCATATCTGGACTTGTCCATTCAGTACCATCCAATGATGTTGCTACAACTTGGAAAGTATAATCTCTTCCGGAAAGTGCTGCAGTATCAGGTTCTAATAAGATTACTAAAGGAACCGAGATAGTTCCTACAACTAGATTATCAGCACCCAAAGTAGCCCAATCTGGTGCATTAACTAATTCTAATGTGAGTGTATCTATACCATTACCATTGTTCGTTATGTTAAGTTTCATTTGTTTACCTGAGGAATCTTGACTAACTGTAACAGTACCATCTGAACCAGTTCCATAATCTATAGTTATATCAAAAACTTGTGAAGCAACTACTGAAATTGTTGAATTTGCGGTAGTTTTATTATCTGAAGAAATAACTGTAACTGTAATATCACCGCTATTCGAATTTGCAGTCATTGTGGTTGGAACTACTACTGAAACTAAAAATTGTCCAGAGCTTACAGCGTCTACTGTTAAAGTACCAGTACTAGCCATTGGTGACCACATACTTGGCCCTTGAACAGTAACATCGAAATTGTCTTGACCATTGCCTCCATTAGTTACGTTAAAACTAAATTCAACAGTTGAACCAGGAGCTCCTTCTTTAGATTCTGAATCTACGGCCATCGAAACACCATAATGTTGATCCACTATTACTTCAAATGTTTGTGTTGCTGTTTCAGTTGATGATGACTCTGAGGTTGCAGTCATTGAGAATGAGGCTGAACTTCCTGCTAATGCATGAGCTGGTACTGTTAGAGAAACATCGAAGGTACTAGCCCCTTGCCAACCAACTTGGCCTGAAGTCGACGGTGTAGCACTAATTGCCCATCCTGCTGGAATATTAGTTAAGTCCCAAGTCAAACCAAAAGTATCTGCTGTATTTCCAAAATTATTAACTGCTACAGTCCAAGTTTGAATCGAAGCGCCTTCACTCACATCTGCATTACGCATTCCTGCACCTGAAACTCCAACTCCATACCATTCTGCTGCATTAACTGGAATTACAGTTAATCCATAGGGTTGAATGTAGGGCATTCCAAATGGGTCATCAGGATCAGTACTAGATGCTTGAAAATCAAGAATATCTTCACCAGCTTTAACATTACCAGTTAATTCAACTGTAATTTCCCAGGTATTAACTGCGCTAGCTAACATGCCTTCTAATTGACCACCATAAAATGGATGCCAAGACTCATCTGCACTAGTTACAGACCATCCAGAAAGTGATGAATACTGTAATTGAATATTATCATTTATATCCATAGGTGATGTTGATCCATCCCCATTCATAGTTACTGCAATATTCATAACTGTTAAATTATAATTGAATTTATCACCTTGATTAAAAGTTTCCAATTCTGCGGATGATGGAAAATTCGATTCATGTGCAACCCAATTAGTTACACATACTACTGCAACAATACTTGATTCAGCACCATCTGCATTGATATTGATAGTTAAAGGAACTTCTGCAAAATTAATTTTAGCCCCATTACCCACAAGAACTGAAACATGAACTTGAGATAATGCTCCCGAGGCTAAAGATAAAGAAAATGTTTCATTATTAATCTCAGATCCTGTTGAAAATGTTACATTTTGCGTCAACCAAGTTTCATCTTGAAAAGAAGCTGTTAACGAAACTGTATCAAAATCAACATCTCCATCATTAGTCAGTGTAACATCGTACTCAGCGCTTCCGTT
>MIZB01000175.1_pt1 | contig 32610 bp, 25 predicted proteins | sample 888171 | NCBI WGS metagenome assembly MIZB01 (sample SAMN05440186, study PRJNA335308) | marine metagenome | isolation source: marine water
GAATGCGAGGAATAATCTTCAGTGGCTGTTGTTGTTTCACTACTAATGTAATCATCTCTCTCTAAAATTTCTGTAGTATCGGGACTTGGTTCATCAAACATCCCAAAGCCAAACATAGGCTCGTACTCTTCATTATCATCATTACTTGCAGTTTTCTTTTCTGGAACATTACTGCTAGGTGTTGAAGGTTCCTCATGAGAGGCAGGCATTGTTCCTTCTTCTGTATCAAATGCCAATATGTTGTTGCCAGCGCCTGCGTAAATATAATCCGATGCTAAAGTCGAACAAACACACGTTATCTCTCCGCCCGTTTTGAAATTTTTTATTACTTCACCTCTATCATTTAAAATGTAGATTTTGTTATCGTGAGATCCAGCTAGAACGCCTCCATCATTAAGTGGCCTAACAGAGCGAACATATCCTTTTGTTTCATAATTCCAAATTTCATTTCCATGTAAGTCTAATGAATAAATTGTGCAATCCCAACCACCAATTATTATTGAGTTGTTATCTTTTTCAATGTCGACATCCCATAGTGCATCACTTCTTTGTTTTTTCCAAGATAGATTGCCTTCAGAGTCCAGACAGTACAAAAATTCGTCAGCGCACGCTACAACATGTGCCCCGTTTCTTGAGACGCCAACGCCTACCATCGCTCTGCTGGTATCATATTCCCATAATTTAGTTCCACTTTCTGTAAACATTGAGATTGAATCTCCAGTTCCAATTACAACGACCTGCCCATTTGGGTCGACCGCAAGCGACCAAATGGCTTTTCCCACATTAACTTCCCATTCAACATTTCCCAAAGAATTAAACATTCTTAACTTGCAGTCTTTTCCGCCGCAAATGACTCTCTTGCCATCTTTCATAATCGCGATTCCATAAGTGCCATCGCCGATGTTTTTTTCCCAAATTGTCTGTCCTTCATTATCGACTAAAAAAATATCGCCGCTATTATTTCCAAAAGCTATTTTCCTTCCGTCTTCCGACGAAGAAATACACTTAATAGTGTCAGAAGTGTTTATTCGAAATTTAGAATTTGTAGGCATTAGCACAACAATCCATTCAAGCTCATATTTATCTCTTTTTACACATATATATCAACAAATAAATTTATATAAAGAGCGATTGTAGTACAATACCTGAACTTAGAGCCTGTGAATGTGATTTACGGGTTTTTAATTTCACGCAATTGGTGTACAAATGATAAATAATCGTGTTGCATTTATGTCCGCATTGGCCTTTGCCGTATTGTCGCTTTTCTTAGTAGGCAGTTCAGAAGCTAGTTTGAATAACGGAGACTATGAACCTTCAGACGAAACAAGGCTGGATCCTTCAGCAGGAATCTCATTTAGTGTTGTTCTTAATGCAAACAATGATAATGATGAAGGTATAACCTCTATAGTGGCAATTTTTGGAGATCCAGATGGGTCTTGGACTGGTGAAGTAGATTTAGAATGCGACACCGATGTTGCAGACTGTGAAGGTACAGGAGACGACCTTGATGGAACTTGGAAAACACCAGTTACTTTAACAGCAGGCGATACAGTTTCATCACCAGGTGAAGAAGTAATTTTTTATAATTTTAAAGCTACAATGGATAGTGGTAATGAATACGTCTGGAATGGTGGAGTGGATACAGTTTCTACAGATCCTGCAATACACGTTAACACACTTCCCTCATTGAGTGATGATGCAGCAGTTACAGGCGATGACATGCCTTACTCTGTAAGGACAGTTACAATAACTTACACAGATGCAGACGGACACGCCGGCGTACTCTCAGCTACAGTTTGTGAAGATTCAGATCCAACAAGTTGTGAAGCATCTTTCAGTTTATCAAAAGAGTCTGGAGATGAAACTACAGGTGCAGTTTATTCAGCAGACTTCCAAACTGCTTTTGGTGGAGATTTAACAGTTACAGTAAGCGGTACAGATGGATTTGACTCTGCTGAAGATGACAGAACCGCTTCTTTCTCTGTAGATACAGAAACACCATGGTTAGTGAATGACTCAGTAAGTTCAACTTCAGCTGGTGAAGCTGATCAAATAGTATTTGATGTAGTTTATTGTGTATTTGAAGCTCAAGCAGGTACTACTGTATCAGTAAATGTTGGTGGTACTTCAATTGGCCTAAGTGAAAATGGAGCTTACGATGCATGTGTGAATGGCGTTGGTACTAATTATACAGTATCTACAGCAGTGGCTTGGGCGGCAGCAGCTCAGGCAGTTCAATTTTCAGCATCTAACACAGCAGCTTCGGCTGAAAATTTAGATTCGACATCTGTGACCATTAATGATCTTCCAGTAATTTCAGACGGTTCAGCCAGAAAGATAGATTCAAATTTCATAATTAATGCCACCGTCGATGATATAAATTTAAATGACGGAGATTCAATTTCGGTTTTCGCAGTAATTGAATTTGGTTCAACCGTAGCTATGGGTTTAGATGAAAATTCCAATTATACAATTACCGTTGCAGAATCAGCAATAATAGATGAAAGAGGAGGTTTGAGAACCGTTACTTTCGTTACAGCAGATTCCTACGGAGAAATAGTTTCAGCAGACTTTGGAACCACAATTGAAGTTAACAAAACTAGTTCCTTCTCAATGAGTACATCCTCAAGCATGAGTTTGGCTCCGGGTCAAAATACTTTAACGTTTACCATAGATAATGATGGTAATTTTGAGGACACTTTCACAATTTCAGCATCCAGTTTGAATGGATGGTTTGTCACATGCCCCGCAGTTTCAGTTGCATACGATTCTTCATCTGATTGCGACATCACTGTAAACGTACCGCATGTAGCCGCAGGAACTAAAGATTCATGGATTGTAAGTGCTGTAGCTACTAATGACGCATCAGTTAGCAATGAAGAAACAGGTACCGTTACAGTAGATACAGTAACAGGTCACGACCTAACTGGTGACACCGATTTATCTGGAAATCCAGGAGACGCCGTAACTTACCATTTTACAATTCTAAATACTGGTAATGCACAAGAGAAGATGGATTACACTGTTACTTCTTCATGGAATGTTGATACGCCAGGAGGCAGCACTACTCTTGCCATGGGAGCTTCAGATACGATTTCAGTTACTCAAACAATTCCGGCTAATGCAGGTTCAGGTGCTTCAGAATCTGTAACATTTACTGTAATTAACGGAGATGGTTCATCTACCTCAGTTACAACCACTGCAAATCAAGTATATGGAGTCACAGTCGCAGTAGGAACACTAACAGGACTAAATCCTGGTGAATCTGGAACTTTATCTTTTACTGTAACTAATACTGGCAATGGTTTTGATACTTTTACAATTGGGCATAGTGGAGTTTGGGCTAATGCTAAATCCGATGACACCATATCCTTGGCATCTGGATCTTCAGCAACAGTTGATATTACAGTCGGAATTCCTGCAGATGCAGCTAGTGCCGCATCTTCTTCAATAGGTTTATCTGCAACATCTAGTGGGGCCGCATCCACAGATTCTTATGATGTAGTAGTTGCTTCATCAACACGTTCATTAGCAATTACTGGTGGCACTGCATATACATTTAATCAAGGTACAATTGGTCAAGGAACTGCTACAATTCAAAATACCGGAGTTTCCACTACCTTTATTGTAACCTCCATGACAGACTCAGTTAGCTTTGCAACCTCGGAATATACTGTAGCTGCAGGGGCAACTCAGGATGTAACTTTCAGCATCATGACTTCATCCAGCGGCGATCAATCTTTTACAGTTTCTGATAATGTTGATTTTAGTTCAGCTACACACACATTTTCCTTAACTGCAAGAACATTCAGTACAGACATGAGTAATTGGGGACTTGGAGAATGTAGTAACTCTGGAGCTACATGTACTTATGATATGGATTCATGGGATGGTTCTGCATATGCTAATGCAGGAACATGGACAACCACTTTGGATTATGTGGATGCAAATGGGCAGACTGGAACGCATGTGTTTGATACTACAATTGAAAATAGTAATCCAACAGTAGCGGCACCTTCACTTGGTGATCCAGTTCAAGGTACAGAACAATTATTTTCATTCACAATACCAACTGATGCAGATGGAACAGTAACTCATTTTGTTATTGATTTCGGAGATGGAGAGTCTCAAACGTTCCAAACCTCAGATTTCAGTGGGCAAACAGTTACTGCAACTCATACATATTCCAAATCAGGTAATTTTGATGTAGTAGCTACAGCATATGACAATTCTGGAGGCAGTACTTCACAAACAGTAGCAGTCTCCGTTAGCGACGAAATGGTAACATTAGAAGGAAGTTCTTATACTTATAACCTAGTTGCATTAATTGGATTCTTCCTTTTAGGAGCAATTCTATCAGGTACAGCATTCAAATTGCAACAAGGTGTAATAGCAGGTGACGAAGAAATGAACGAAAGAGACCGACAAAGACTAGAGAGTGTAGAGCGCCGCATGGAAAGTTTATCAGAGCGTGAAGAACTTATGGAAGTCTCCGCTTATGATGCATCTCGTGCAGCGACAAAATTGGAAGAGCACATTAGCGCTTTCAATAGCATACTGGTAAAAGCCCAGGAAATAGCTGCAGAGGATAAACTCAAAGAGCTTGAAGCTGCTGAAGAAGCACGCCAAAAGGAAGAAGAGGAAATGCAACTTGACTTGGAAGATCCAGACATAGAGATGGTTGCAGAAAGATTCCATGAATCTTTAGCACGCTTAGTTGCAGCACGTGATGACTTATCAAAAATTGAAAAGCATCTCGCACGCATCCTGAAAATGGAACGCGATGAGCAACTTGAGAAGCTAACAGAAATGACTGAATCTTATGAGTCAACCAAACGTAAGATTGATGCATTAGAATCATCAAAGGAAGCTAGAGACGCAGCAGCTGTTGAAAACAACATTATGAATATGTTGAGCGCAGCAGCATCTGGTGGATCGATGGCTGACGCTGACTTCGGAGATTTCGGTGATCTTGGTGGAGATGATGAATATGAAGTTGAAATTTATGAAGACGAAGATGGTTCATTCTACTACATTGATCCAGACACAGGCGAAGAAGTTCCTTGTGATGAAGATGGTAATGCCTTATAGGCAAGACACTAAAATTAAGATTTAGTTGTCTTTTGCTATAGACTGGTGGTGGCCTCTACAAGAGGAAATAAACACCGAGTTCGGTTTTTCCAGATTTCGAGAGGAAGTTTCGTCACGTTTAATTTCGAGATTGTATCAACCTAAAGGAAATTTATCAAAGATTATTCTGAATAATAAAGTAACCATAGTGGGTGCAGGAATAAGTGAAAAAGATACTATTCCTGGTGGAATTAAGATAGCTGCAGATGGTGCAGTTTCAGCTTGTCTCGAGAGGAATATAATTCCTGATATTATAGTTACTGACTTAGATGGCAATTTGCCTGAAATGGTATGGGCAAATAAGAAGGGTTCAAAGATAGTAGTTCATGCACATGGGGATAATTTATCAAGACTTTTTGAATTTTCTAATGAAATACAAGCTATTAGTTTGACAACTACTTATCCTTATTCTGGAACAAATTGTTGGGGAGGCTTTACTGATGGCGATAGATCCCTTATGATGTCATTGGGACTAGGTGCTAAATCAGTTAATCTAACAGGTTTTAATTTTGATAAAATAGGACCCTATTCTGGAGATTATAGTCCTCGAAAAATTCAAAAATTATCGTGGGCTCGTAAAATAGTAAACGAATGCAACGAAAGAACGGGTAAAGTTAAGATTCTTAATCGCCAATAAGACGAATGAAAGCATCTTCCAAATTGTTAACACCAGTACTTGCTTGTATCTCTTTAATAGTACCTACTGCGAGAAGTTGTCCCTTATCTATAATTGCTACTTTAGTGCATAGATTTTCAGCCATTTCAATAATATGTGTTGAAAGTAGTACGGTTCTTCCATTACTTGCAAGATTCTTTATCCAATCTTTAAGAATTTTTGTATATCTTGGATCTAACCCACTGGCAGGTTCATCCAATAAAACCATCTCAGGGTCATGAATTAATGTCATTGCAATAGCGATTTTTTGTCTCATACCCTTAGAATAAGTTCCAACTTCTTGGTATATCTGTTCACCTAAACCTAATGCTTTAGCATAGTAAGTAACGCGTTGTTTAATCATATCAGAAGATAATTTACGTAACTTTCCAATTAATTCTAAGCTCTCAGCTCCAGTTAGCTTATCATAAAGGAGTGGATTTTCCGGAAGGTAGCCCATTATTGATTTGGCTTTTAGGGGAGTTCGTTGTAAATCGATACCTCCAATTGTAACCATCCCTTTGCTTGGCTTAAGCAACCCACAAAGCATTTTTATTGTTGTAGACTTTCCAGCTCCATTAGTTCCTAATAGACCAAAAACTTCACCTTTATCTACATTAAAGGTAATATTCTTTGCTGCAGGTTTACCACTGTAATATTTTGTTAATCCTGCAACCCTAATCATTACCCTTGAGAGAGACCTTAACTTAAGAATTAAGGTCGAAGCTATCTTAATTATATGCGACTTTGTTATAGTAACGGGGTAAGTTTGTTATGGTTTACGTAAGCAAAGAAAGGCGAGCGTCAGATTTTCAAAAGATATGGGATGACTTGCGATCACTTAGGTTTCCTATAGTAGTAGAAGGTAAAAGGGATACAATTGCGTTGAGAAGATTAGGTATTGAAGGCGATATAATTGAGATTAATGATGGTAAATCGGTTTTATCCACAGTCGAACGTATTTCACAAAAGTTTGGTAGATCATCTCAATTTATAATTTTAATGGATTGGGATAAAACAGGAAATAAACTTGCTAAACAGCTCATATCTTATGGCGAAGCCTGTGATCTGATACCTAATGACAAAATTAGAGTATCACTTTCCAAACTCACAGCTAAAGAAATTTCTTGTGTTGAAGAATTGCCAACATTTGTTTTTGGTCTTGGTCACAAGGACCTCTTCCTTTAATACTCCGGATATATTGTATTTCTATGCAGGCAGCTACCATAGACAAATCAAAATATCTTACCGATAAATATTTTTTAAAGTTAGAAGATATTAGGAAAAATAGTGGAGACTCAGATACTGCAGGTCTTGCTAATTCTGAAATATTTAACTTTCTTTCAATGGATTCTACTTTGAAAGAGGCTATAGCTCAAGCACATGATTATCACATTTCACTAAGGGAAAAAGTAGGTAGTGAAATTTTAATGAAAACAGAAAAAAATCTTGTTGAATATTTACAACAAGGTTTTGTTAATTTTTACGCACCAGCTACAATCAATCCATATGTGGCAATAAGTGCTCAAGGTCCCTGGATAGTAACTTCACACGGTGCAGTGATTCATGATAATGGAGGTTATGGTATGCTAGGTTCAGGTCACGGCCCTAAGAATATTGTTTCCTCTATGTCTAAAAACTGGGTTATGGCTAATGTAATGACAGCTTCATTTTCACAGCAAAGATTTGTGGAGGCTTTAAACAAAGAACTAGGACACACCCGAGGCCATAGTCCATTCGACAGATATATTTGTGTTAACAGTGGCTCCGAATCTGTTTCAGTTAGTTTGAGAATTGCAGATGTAAATTCATTCAATCATACCTCTCCAGGCGGTAAGCACGAAGGAAAAGAAATAAAATTGTTAGCAGTAGAGCATGGTTTTCACGGTAGAACAGATCGGCCCGCTCAGTTATCCCACTCTTGCAAAGACGGATATGACAAGCACTTGGCTTCCTTTAGAGATAGAGATAATTTGTACTTAGTTCCTCCTAACGATTTAGATGCGTTAAGAAATATTTTTCAGCATGCTGACAAGAATAATGTATTCATTGAATTAATGGCTATTGAACCTGTACAAGGAGAAGGCAATCCTGGGCAGTGCATTACAAGGGAATTTTATGACGAAGCCAGAAAGCTTACAAATGAGCATGGGTCTTTATTATTGATAGATTCGATCCAAGCAGGATTTAGGGGCCAAGGATGTCTTTCAGTCATAGATTATGAAGGATTTGAAGATTGTGAAGCTCCAGACTTAGAAACATGGTCAAAAGCTCTTAACGCAGGACAATATCCTCTCTCAGTATTAGGCATGAACTCGAAAGCTTCTGAATTGTATGTTAAGGGAATATATGGAAATACAATGACGACCAATCCCAGAGCTTTAGAAACTGCAGTAAGTGTTTTAGAGAGTATCACTCCAGAATTACGTACGAACATTAGAGAGAGAGGTAAAGAATTCGTAACAAAGTTAAACCAATTGATGACTGAATTTCCAGATGAAGTACTCAAGGTTCAAGGAACCGGTCTATTATGTAGTGCAGAGCTCAGACCCGAAATTCCAGTAGTTGGATTTGATGGGATTGAGCCCTGGTGTCGCAGAAGAGGGCTTGGCGTAATCCATGGAGGAATTAACGCTCTGAGATTCACGTCACATTTCGGGATTACTTCTGAAGAAATTGATTTAATAGTTTCAATTGTTCGAGAAGGAATTATCCATTTCAGACAGTCTTTAAACTAATCAAAGTTTAATCTTCAATTCGCTTTCAATTTCTTTAATTATCCGTTCAGATTTCAATATTTCAACCATTTTGTTGTGATCATTGTACAGGGGTCTATCCTCATCTAAATAATCTACACTTTCTCTAATTATTTGATGGGCAATCGATGTCCCTTTTCCCATGCCTTTTTTTCTCATGTCAAGTGCTTGAGCAGCTGCCATCATTTCGATGGCTAGAACACCGTAGCAATTATCTAGAATTTGCCTTGTCTTCTGTGACGTAGTTAGCCCCATGGAAACAAAGTCTTCTTGATCTGCAGCAGCTGGAATAGATTGATTTGCTGCGGGATGAGAGAGTATTCTTGTTTCAGCAATTAACGCATCAGCCGTATATTGCGAAAGCATCATTCCAGAATGTAATCCTGGTTTTTCAGCTAAGAATGGAGGTAACCCAACAGACAGTGCAGGATTTGTTAGCCTATTCATTCTCCTTTCAGACAAAACAGCAACCATACTTAGTCCAGTACCCACCATTTCCATTGGAAGTGCTATTGGAGTTCCTTGGAAGTTAGCTCCAGTTAGAACATCTTTTTCTTCGGTTAAAAATATTGGATTATCTCCAACACCGTTTAGTTCAATTTCAACTTGAGTTATAGCATAATTTATGGAATCACGCAAAGTTCCAGCTACCTGAGGAGTAGATCTCATAGAATATGCGTCTTGTACCTTCTTACCTCCGCTAAATAGAATCTCAGAATCTTCGGTTAGTATGTTTAGATTCTTAGCTATAATTTGTGAACCACTAAAGCCTCTTAATTCGTGAATCCGCCCATCGTATGGTTTCATATTTGCCATTAATGCTTCTAAAGTCATTGCAGCAGCAATATCGTGTAATTTCATCCATTTTTGAGCATCATGTAAAGTAATTGCAGCTAATGCAGTAAGAACGTTACTTCCGTTGATTAGTGCTAATCCATCTCTAGCTTCAAGTTCGAGAGGTTTTAATCCGACGGCATTCAAAGCTTCTTTAGAATCTATTATTTCTCCTTCAACAATCAATTCACCTTCACCCATAAGCGACAAAGCAATTTGAGACATAGGAGATAAATCACCACATGCACCCACAGACCCTTTTTCACAAACAACAGGAGTTAAATTTTGATTTAACGCTTCAATAAGGTATTCAGTTATTTCTTTTCTACCTCCAGAGTGACCCTTAGAATGAACATTTATTCTTCCACACATAGCACCTCTAACAATTTCAATATCCATAGGCTTTCCAATTCCTGCTGCATGTGAATAGATTAATAATTTCTGAAACTCTTTTGTCTGGTCTGGATCTAGTGTAACTTCAGAGAATTCCCCTATGCCAGTAGTAATTCCATACATGATTTCATGGTTGTTAATTTTCTCTTCAAGCATTTCTCTACAAGAGTTAATTTTTTCCCAAGATTCATCAGATACGGAAATATTAGCGTTATTTCTAGCAACTTCAACTATCTTATCGATTGTCAAAGTCTTACCATCAATTACTACGGACATTTTAATGTAGATATTAGTACTTAAATAAAATTCACTGTCCCTTTAGTTTTTTTATAACCCGCTTATGCTAAAACGTGACCAAGAGTATAGAATCGCAAATTAAATCATTAAAATTAGAGGCAGTTTCATATAAAAAATTGGAAGATTATAGTAAAGCTGAAAGTAGTATATTGAAAGCATTAGAGCTAAAACCTGAGGATAATAGTCTCAATCATGAGTTAGCTAAAATATTTTTTAAAAATGGAAAATATTCAGATTGTCTTGAAATATTATTGATTTTATCAGATAAAATTAAACGTCGCCATATTCTTTTCAAGGACATTGCGATGTGCTACTATAAAATGAATGAAATGGAAAAATCATTGGAGGCAGTACAGCATTCCTTGTCGGAAAATCCCGACAACACTTCTTCACTTTATGTCGAAGGATTGATTCAAAAAGAATTAGGTAATTTTCAGCAATCAATATTATCTTTCACTAAGCTATTAAAATTGGATTCAGAAAACAGGGATGCATTATATCAATTAGGCAAAATCAATCATCAAAGAGGCAGGTATAGAGAAGCTTTAGAATCATTTGATAAAGTTTTAGAGTTTCGACCCCGAGATAATGAAGTTTTGAAGGCTAAGGGAATATCGCACGATGAGTTAAATGAGTACGCCGAAGCATCAGAAGCATTGAAGAAAAGTATCAATGTAGACGATGAGATAGTCTTCAATGACAGGGGAGTAGCGCTTAGTAGGTTAGGCTATAATCACAAAGCCATTGATAGTTATCGTAGAGCTTTAGCATCAAATCCTAAGTATTCGATTTGTTGGTTTAATCTTGGAAAGGCATTATTCAGGGTCGGAGATCTAAAAGATGCTTTAACAGCGTTTCAGACTTCTACAGAGTTGAATCCTAATAACAGAAGTGCTTGGAATAATCGGGGAGTTACTTTAAGGCAATTAAATAGACTAGAAGAATCACTTGATTGTTATGAAAGAGCTCTAGCTTTGAAAGAGGAATATGCATGGGCTTGGCACAACAAGGGCTATGCCTTGGAATTACTTGATAGGCCACGGGAAGCTCTTGAAAGCTACAGTACTGCGTTAAATCATAAGCCAGATTCAAGAGAACATGGTGGAGCTGAATGGGCGAAATTAAAGAAAGATACAGAAGATGCGATAGTTAGATTGAAAAAGACAATTGGTGAATAATGGATGTTATAGATCTTATTGAAGAAGGTGAAATGGATTATGAGAATGGGAATTATTCTTCGGCAAAGTCAAAATTTTTGCAGGCCTCATCTCTTGCTCCCGAAGATCCCCAAATTTTCAACAGATTGGGAATGCTCGAGATGTCTCAGAATTCCCCAAATGAGGCTAGAGTTTTTTATGAAAAAGCATGTAAATTAGCTCCCGAGGTCGCTAGATATCACATGAGATTAGGAGATTCATTGCAAAGATTATCTAGATATGAGGATGCCATAGGCGCATACGCTATTTCACTTGAATTAGAACCAAGAAATGCACCTGCATGGAATAATAGAGGATTTGCTAATTTCAATATTAATCGTTGGAATGAGGCTTTACGATGTTATGATGAATCAATGAAATCAGATCCTACATATGCTGTAGCTTGGTACAATTATGGTTACACCCTTCAATTATCCGGGAGACTAAATGATTCAAAGGATTATTATCAACGTGCAGTAGATTTAGATCCCAGTGATAAGATTGCATGGAATAATTTGGCGAATGTTCATTATAATCAAGGCCTCTACGAGAGGAGTATTGAACTTTATGAAGAATCTCTGAAATTAGATGAAGAATACGTAATCGCTGTCAATAATATTGGTAATGCACTAGATCATTTGCATAGATATGAAGAATCAATATATTACCATGAAAAAGCTATAGAATTAGATTCGACGTTTCATTATGCTTGGATGGCCAAAGGTCGTGCGCTGACTCGTCTGGGCCGTCCCGAAGAAGGACTTGAATTTATAGAAACTTCGATAGAGTTAGATTCTGAGGATCCAGATTACCATGAGGCGTTAGGTCGTTGTTTTCAAAGTTTAAAATTATATGATAAGGCAAGGCAAATAATCAATTTAGGCTTATCTGTTGACGGGCAACATGTACCTTGTTGGATAGCTCTAGGCGATATAAACATGGAAATTGGAAATACTTTGCAAGCTATGCAATGCTTTGATGAAGCAGTTAGGGCTCAAGATATTCTTTCAAGGAATAGGATGAGAGATTTAGATTGGATAGAAAAGGGACGTATTTTACAAGTCGCAGGAATAGTACATGAAGGCTTTCGTCAATATTCTAATGCAATAACTGTAGCTCCTGGCACAGGTCGGCCCTATTTTAGGAATGCACAAGTGATGATTGATTTTGATAAACTTTCAGAAGCTCGGAAATTAATTGAGAAAGGTTTAGAAATTGATTCAAATTCAATAACTGGGAAGTCATTATTGCTAAAAACACTATCCGGTGAAGAGATAATAGATAGGATAGAAGAATTTTTGTTTTTCAAAGGAAAAAGTTCCCAAGTACAGGAAACTATAGCGGAAAAAATTTTAGACATAGATCCTAAATTAGCACTTGAATTTCTTGATAAAAAGAATTCAAAACATTTTTTGTTGCTAAGTCAATGTTTCTTAATACTAGAAGAATTTTCAGATTCAATATTTTTTGCGAAAAAGTTCGTTCGGGCATTTCCCCGCGAACTTAATGGTTTTTTAAATGCAGGTTGGATTTCAATTAAAATTAAGGACTTTGATGAAGCAATTGATTTTTTTGATATGGCTATAGGGATCGATTCTTTATGTTCTGAAGCATTATACGGTAAAGGTTCTGCATTGAAAAAGAAAGGTGAAGATTTTAGTTCCTGTCAAATTATACTGTCTAATATTGATAAAGAATTAGTCATTTAGTTAAAATTTCAGTAAATATACTCTCAATATCCCTAGATACTTTTTCCCAAGAAAAAAGTTTTTCCACTCTTTCTCGGCCTCTCTTCCCCATTTCGCGAGCCATCTCCGGTGCATTCCAGATTTTTTCTAATGCTGCAGCTATTGCACTTGGATCCAATGGTTCTACAATGTAACCTTCTTTTTCAGATATAACATCTCTTACTCCAGGTATATCGCTTAAAATCAAAGGTTTTCCAGAGGCCATACCCTCTAAGCCAACAATTCCAAAGGCTTCTAGCCTAGATGTTGAGGGTAAAATAACAGCATCTGTAGCTGAATAATATGATGGTAACCAATAATCATCAACAGGGCCTACGAATATCACTCTATCTTTTAAATCTAATTTTTTTACTAGATTAACTAGCCATTTTTTATATGGTCCATCTCCTACAATTAATAATTTCCCTCTTTTTGTATAAGTTAAACTTCTTATCAGAATTCCGATACCTTTGTGAGGAACTAGCCTCCCAACGAAAAGGCCTAGAGGTTCGTCTTGACAAGAGTATTTATCTCTTATTATTTTACCATCATTATGGATATTAAATCGGCTGATATCAACAGCATTTGGAATTACTGTCACATCGATATCCCACAAAGTACGCGATGTGGTAGCATAGCTGTCTGTAGTTGAAATTACTCTATTTGCCTCTCTAAGAGGATACTCTCCTAGATATTTTTGATAAAAATTCACAACAGTATTACCAAAAAACCCTTTTAGCTCTAAGTCACAATGATGAGTCACAACGAAAGGTTTTCCAGCATCTTTGGCTCCTTTTGCTGCAAACCTCTCTGTAAACGGTGGTGGGGAATGAATATGCACAATGTCAGCATGAGTCCTTCTAACAAATTGCCGTATGGAAGTTACTACTGGTGTATTGTACATATTGATCCATTGGGGCAGTCTTGTAATTTTTATTCCATTAAGATTTTCAGTTTCTGGCATTCTACTGTATCTTGAGGTTACAACCTCAACTTCGTGACCCAATTTAATCAAGTTCTCAGAGAGACCTAGCACGTGTGATTCTACTCCACCAAAGTGCGGAAAAAAATATGGAGTTACTTGAAGAATGTGCATTATATAATCAAACTTTTACTTTCATAAGTGCCTGAAATAAGTGCATTTGGACCAATTTTAGTATCGCTTCCTATAATGGTTCCTGAATTTATTGAAGAATTAATTCCGGTTGCCACGTTATCTCCTATGATTGCTCCTAGTTTTCTCCTAGAAGTATTGACTCGCTGACCTTTATGTACAACAGTTATTTCTTTTTTATCCAATCTTAAATTTGCAATTTTAGTTCCCGAACCTAAATTGCAGTTTTTACCAATAATTGAATCACCCACATAATTGTGGTGTGGTGCTTTTGCATTTTCAAATAGGATAGAATTTTTAATTTCCGAGGAAGCCCCTATCTTATTATTTCCACATAAAACAGTTCCTCTTCTAAGATAAGCGTTAGGTCCGATTACACAATTTTTACCAATCCAAACAGGCCCTTCAATGTAAGTTCCGGATTTTAATACAGAATCTTTTCCCAGATGAACGTCCCCTTTTAGATTCACGTTCTTTTCAACCGTTCCCTTAATGTCATTCTGAATTTCTTCGATATAAACTTCATTTGCAGTAAGCAAGTCCCATGGAGATCCAATGTCTCTCCAGAAACCTCTATAATTTACAGTATAGATATCATTTAATTTTAAAGCGTCAGTTAGTTCCAATTCATTTCTGATAGATTTTTTAATAGATTTAAGAGATTTAAATATTTTTTTATTAAATAAATATATTCCTGCGTTTATTGATGCAGGCCCTTTTACACCTTTTTCAATTATTGACGTAAGAAGTCCATCTTTGGTTTGAACTACACCAAAGTTTCTGCCATCATCAACGGTTGTAATCATCATTGCCATTTGATTTTTTTGATTAGATAATAAATTTAAATTTTCCTCATCAATTAAAGTATCTCCATTCAAACAAAAGAATGCTCCGTCAACGTGTTCCTCAGCTAAAGACACGGCGTGCCCAGTACCTTTTTGTTCGTTTTGAACAATATACTTAATTTCAACGTTATATTTTTCTCCAGTTCCAACTAAGTCTGAAATTTCTTTCATCCTATGTCCAATTAATATGTTAATTTTAGAAACGCCAACTTTTCTTAATGCCGTTATTTGTTGTTCGATTATCGGTTTACCACACAAAGGTAGCAACGGTTTTGGATAGTTCTCAGTTAATGGCCACATTCGGGTGCCTTTTCCTGCAGCTAAAATTAGAGCTTCCTCAATCATAAAATCTCCTTAATTTTTTTCATTAATATTTTATTTATGTCGCCGCCGTCCATTTTCCCTCTAAATTCAGACATTACGGGACCCATTAAAGCACCGACAGCCCCCATTCCTCTCTCTTTTATGAATTGTTCCCTTTCCTTAATTAAATCATTTATAAAATCACGAACTTCATTATCTATATTTCCACTATTAATTTCGATTTCTTCATTATTACTTGATTGAATTAGTGCGTTTGGAATGCCTTCTTTAACAAGTACTCCATCTTTGAATAAATCAAGAACTTTTTCTAAATCTCCAATGCTTATCTTTTCGCCTTCATCATTAAGCTGTGGTAATGTATGTAGTAAAATACGAGAAATTAGTTTCGGTATTTCATATTTATCATTTAAATAATTAAATTTTCCGTCAAGTTCTCTACTGACTAACTGTTTTGATTCTTCATCATTGAGGGGCAAGTTTTTTTCCCTTTCATCTAAAGTTTTAGGTTTTGAGACATTTATGCCACTAATTTTGAATGGTGCAATGTCCGTTTCAGGATACATCCTCGATGCTCCAGGCATAGGTCTTAAGTATTTGGTAAGATTTTCAGGAGTGACTTTTCTTACTTCAGCCGGTACTCCATTAGTTTTAATTCTTTCAATTACCAGATTCATTGCATTCTCAACTTTTTTTTCTTTACCAAATATGAGTATGAATGCGTCATTTTCCTTACATTTAAGCTTTCTTTTAATCTGATCTGTTTCATCACCGTCAATTCCATACGCAGGTAACTCATCACTATGCATTATTCCCTTCATTCCAGCTCTTTTAGCATAATCAGCAAGTTCTTTACCCATTCTTACATGATTATCTGGAGAATTTTTATTTCCCAAAATACCTTTCCACTTATCAATTCTTAATGCTAGAGCGAATTCTTTTTTTTCTTTAAAACAATCATTTACAACGGTCACTTTGTCAATATTTCCCTTCTCAATTTCATTTAGAGTAGTTTGTCTTTTTACCTCATTTTCAACCACCTTTGGCATTGAGCTTAAATCTTGAAATCCTTTTAATTCAACTCTTTGCCCGTTGTTTACTGAAACATTTACATCTTGCCTAATTGTCCCAAGCCCTCGTCTAACATTACATGCTCTGAGTAGTCTTCCAATTGCTTTCGCAGCACTCTGCACATCTTTACTATCGTTCAATTGTGGCTTAGTAGTAATTTCTAAAAGAGGGATTCCGAGCCTGTCCAGTAGGTATTCATGATTTTCATCTCCATGTCGGCATGAATCTTCCTCAAGACATAATTGGTCAAGTTCGAGTATTTTACCATTATATTCAATCTCCCCTCCAGTCGCTATTAGTCCGGTTCTTTGAAATCCACTTGTGTTAGATCCATCCACCACGACTTTCCTCATGAAATGCATTTCTTCAACTACCTTTGCCCCTACTAACTTTGCAAATTGTAGTGCAATCCTTACAGCATCTTCATTTGGCCCTCTTGGTGGCTCCTCATCGGCATAAATTAAACAATTACAGCTTTTGTTATAATAGGTAAATAATTTAATTTGTTCAGTTTTTGCAGCAATATCTACTTCCCCCATTTCACTTGAAGTTGCATGAAGTTTTCTCCTAAATAATAAATCTTTACCATTATCATTGGTATCACAATTACAAAATAGTTTTCCGCTGTTTAATTGCTGATGAATTTCTAATCCTGCTTTAAGCGCCACTTTCTTAATTCAAATAATCTACTTTTTAAAATGACCGGTGAAATTTTTTTTAATTTTTGGTAATAGAATTAATGCAATAATTCCTAGTAATGGACCTACAATTAAGAATCCCATAGCCATTATTGAAAAAAACGCCCCAATTTGTGCATTTTTATAAGATTGTAAAGTGTATGTAACCCATGAACCCCAGACGCCTACCAATGAAAATAGTAAAATTAATATTGGACACCAGTTAAGCATTTTAAGATATGTATTTTCGTCTTGAATTATATTTCCTTCTCCTTCCTCGAGTTCAAAAGTAAAACGGTTAACTCCTTCTAGACCTGTGCTATAATCAATTAAGCTCAAATCAGGATCTTGTGGAGGAATATAAACAGTCATAATTGAGGTCTTATGTCCTTCGGCGCTCACTTTAATTTCGTACTTTCCAGGTTTCAAAAAAATATTATATGTTCCATTATCCAAATATGACTGATTAACTTCTTTATTATCTATAATTATCACTGCAAAATCAATATAATCAGTGTTGTTTTCAATAATTAAGTTTATTTTTATGTCTTCAGAATCACTAAATTGTTCCGGTGCAAAGTAAAGTGACCCTCCAGTCATTAATCCCATTATTGATGCACTTAAGATTAAAAAAGAAATCGTTTTAACCCAAAAGTGTTTTTCCTTATTTTTCCCCTCTTCGTGATTAAAGTCGTATTTTTGGTAATCTTCAGGGATTTTAGTTTTAATCTTTGGAAGGTATTTCTTCTTTGTTCTAGTTTCTTTTAATTCGCTATCCTCAACAGTTAATTCAATAATAATTCCACATTCTTTACATTTTTTTTCAAAGAGGCCGTGGCTTTCTCCCATCAGAGTAATTTTATCCTTTTTTTCGCAACTTGGACAATTGAAGTTTATATTTGGCATTTTTAGGCAATTTCAGGACTGTTTATGTTAGGCTTAATGTTTTTATTTTCACCCATCTTAACTTGAGGCACTTCAATCTTAAAAGGCGGGGGTAACCCTAATTTCCTAGCTATATTTAGTACCTCAAAAGACCCTTCGCCTAAGACTCTATTGTATAGCTCCCCGGTCATTTTTTCAGGTAGTTTGTGTTCTTTTTCCCATTGGCTTTGGGCAGATTTAATCACATCATTTTTTTTATCAGAATACATAACTTCGCAATCTAATTGTACCATTCCTAATAATCCATAAGATACAGAATATCTTATTTCTACATTTAATTGATTATCACTTTTGATTCTAGATGATAAGATCGTTGTACTGTGGTTAATTTGCAATTCTTTTTGTCTTGTGGCTTTACGATGACTTTTTGCTTCAATAGAAATTAATCTAAATGCAGTTGTAGGCATGAATGGCCTACGAATGCCCCTTATTGAGAGTATCCTTATTATCCCCTTTTTCTAAATAGTATTATGTTCCGAAGTGTTGTTTTCGCGATAATTTTGTTCACAGCATCATTCACAGGCTGTACAGATTCATCACCAAATCGAACAATTGTAACGTTTCAAATAGATTCAGATGGAGATGATTTTTGGGTTTATCTCTATACAGTTCCTAGGACTAAAATGAGCAATTTCACAATTGTTTCAAGTGACGGAAATGATACGGCTTCATCTGCTTACAGTCATCAAAAAAAGATTTCTTTTGATGATTTAACTAAAGACTCAGAAAATTTTATTTCTTTTACTTTCAAAGCAGATTTATCTGATGTTCACTGGGAGCTTAATTGTAAACTTAAAGTGAGCCTAGATTCAACTGATAATAAAATGATATTAGATGCAATAATTTTGAATGAGGATGATGTTGATGATTACGATGAAAAAGAGTGGAAACTGCCTTATAGTACTCCTTTAAATTATAAATAATGAATATAACTCAAGCACCGCTTGCATATCAGGTCACAGTAGCTACAGTTGTTGCATTTCTGCTTTATTTAATTTTATTCTTAACGGGATATGTTCAATTTGATGTAAGTTCTTTGTTAACGTTTTATGCATTCTCAGTATATACTGTATCATTGGCTGCAGTTTTGGGTGGCGTTCTTCTCGGAATGTTTATAGCCACTAGGACTTTATCAACTCAGGGTTTTACACCTTTCGAAGTTTCAATGCTAAGGCTAAAAGACGATATTAACAGTCTTCAAAAAGAAGTTAAAAATATAACAAAGCATCTAGAAAAAGAACAGAAAAATGATAGTGAGTAATTATATAAACTTTCTACTTTAGTGAACGTTATGAAGAAAGGTGTAAATTCTTTTTTTGTTTCGTTAATTGCCCTAATTTTGGCAATGCCAATTGCTGGAGTAACCAGTTCATTTGTTTACAGTGATTCCCAGCTCTCAACAAATGATGTATTTGATTTCTCACGTTCTAGCTATGCAGTTGATATAGATTATACTGGAGAAAATACGGGTTACGATTCGCTAACAAGAAATGAGTTTGTAACTTTTACATTTTTAGTTTCTAATTTAGGAACTATGGACGACACTTATGATTTAGAGATTAGTTGGGAGGATGACGGAGCTGGCTGGTCTGGTGAGTCTGAAGTCGATTCTATTTCAGTAGATGCCCAATCTCAAGAGAACGTTAATTTTAGTTTTCAAGCCCCTGTCCAAAATGTCTATGATAATTCTCAAATGACCTACACTATGGAAGTTACATCTCAGAACGAATCAGTTAGTGATTCAATAGATCAAGTTATAGATATTGACATGGTATATGCAATAGACGTTGAACTGAAGCAAGGAGATGCGGCTCAAGCTAAAAGAGGAGAATCTGCCTCTTATGTTGTTTCTTTAACAAATCGAGGAGATAACGCAGACAATTTCGCTATCGAAATTGGAGATGTCCCTAAAGATTGGATAGCATCTTCCAGCGTGTCAGAAGTATTTTTGGAGCCAGGAACTTCCCAAGATGTTACGATGGATGTTACAGTTCCTAATACAGCTGCAGTCGATGAGTATGCAGTAATACCTGTAATTGCTCGAGTTCAAGAAGAAGATTACAATTACATTTATGGTTTTGGTAATACTAACACAACTGCACAAGATGGGCGTACTTATCAAGTTGATATTGTAGCAGATGCAGAATCTAAGCAAATTATTCCGGGAGGTATGGTAATTTATGATTTATCCGTTACTAATGAGGGTGGTGAATCTGATTCATTTGCTTTAGAGTTTACTCACGAAGGTGAAGAAGGTTGGGTATCAAATCTAAGTCAACTTGAGATTGATAATTTAGGTCCTGATGAAAGCTATAGTCTAGTTCTAAGTGTTTTCTCTCCAGACGATGCAGAGGAGAATGCATGGTCTCTAACTAAAATTAATATTTATTCAAAAAATCGTGAGCAATTCGACGATGATTTAGAAGTTAACACTTCAGTTCGATTGCCGGTAAGGGGAGTGTCTTTGTCTACGCCTGAAAATAGTCTCAGCGGAAACCCAGGTTCGATTTTAACTTATACAGTTTCAGTTGCAAATTCAGGTTCAGACCCTGATGATATTAACTTAGGATATGAACTATGCGAATCTTGTAATGCGTGGGTTGTTTCCTTGAGTAAGTACTCCATTAAAGATTTGGATGACGGAGATTCTGAAGACATTCAATTGTTTGTTGAGATTCCTTCTTCGGCTAGATCAACTGACGAAGCAACTATCACAGTTACAGCAGAGTCTCATGATGATTCAACAGCTTTTGCAGACCTAGATGTAATTTCAAAAGTTAATACGGTATACAATCAATATGTTACAGCCTCAGCAGTATCTGTAATGTATCCCGGAGATAGTAACCAATTTAACATATCTATCACTAATAATGGTAACAGCGTTGAGAGTTACAAGTTTAGCAAAGGATCTAACGTTCCAGATGGTTGGAATTTTGAAGAAACTCTAATTTTTGAAACACAACAGTTAGACCCCTACGGAGGAGTTGAAGCTTTCGTACTTCCCTTTGAAATCCCTCAAAATGAAAATCCAGGATATTATAATTTTACAATATATGTTAAACTATCTTCATCAGGCATTAAAGTAGATACACTTGATTTGTCAGTTAAAGTGGAGTACTATGCAGATTTCATCATAGATGTTATGCCTAGCGAGTCAATAGGTGATCCCGGTTATACACACGCTCTACCAGTTACAATAACTAACAATGCAAATGCAGATGAAGAAATTAATTTTGAAATTGAAGGATTACCTTCTGGTTGGACTTATTGTGTTTTATTCAGTGGTAATTGTCTAAACTCTCTTAACATGGCAAAAGGTGCAACTTCTGACTTTACTCTTGAAATAACAACAATGTCAAATGAGCCAGCTAATGTTAATGGTATATCACTAAGTTTGGTAGGTTATTCATCTTTGAATGATAAATTTACTAATTACGATAGCTTCAAAATAATGACTAATCCAACATACATCTTTTCAGTTGAAACACCTTCAGATACAAAAACAGGTTCATCAGGCGATACAATACCATTCCAATTAACAGTTAAAAATTTGGGCAATGATGTAGATTACATTAATTTACCTTCACCAACTTTACCTTCAGGTTGGATTGGAACCTATACTGAATCTTCTTTTACTTTACAACCATTAGAATCAAAAACGGTCTACTTGAATGTAAAAGTTCCGGCTAACGTTTTTGGAGGTAACAGTACAATCACTTCCAAGGTGTCATCTGATCAGTCTGGTCAAATGCGCTCAATAGATTTTATAGTATATGTTGAAGAAAAAGCAGATATTGATGTTGAACTAAAAACTACAGCAGGAGACGTTACTGCTGGACTTTCAGGTGATTTCAAAGTGTTAATTACAAATAATGGAAATACTGTCGAAACGTTATCATTGGTAATGGAAGGAAAGAGATCATCGTGGTTTACTTTACCAAAAGAAACAATTTACTTGGAGCCTGGAAGCTATGAAGAGATAATGATTGAAGTTCGCCCACCAGTTACTCAAGCCGCTTCAGATACTGCAGGTACACTCAATGTTACATTGAGTAGCGATTCATCTAAATCAGTGAAACTAAGCTTGCCATTTTCAGTTCTAAAATCAGACCTAATTGATGATACTGTAGTTGAAGAGGAGGAAGATTCTCCACTTTCTTCATTGGGACTAGTTAGTACGTTACTTATTATCACGATTATTTCATTTAGCCGTAAAAAGAAGCTTTAGGAGTTAATTTAATTTGAAATCTGTAACAGCAGATAAAGAAAAAATCAAAACGATAGTTTCTATAATGGATGATTCTAAGTATTATACTTTATCTGAAAAAGCTCCGGAAATTGATATTAAAGATCTTAGAGACGCAAGTATAATCCAAACTGAGAAAAGAATTTTAGATTCCTTAACATCAGACAAAAATCTTATTCAAGCGATTCAAGCTCTAGATGATGCCCATACTAGTTCAAATCTATTATCAGAGAGATTATGTACTTGGCAAGCTCACACTACTGGCGAATCTAGAGGTACTGTTGATTATCTATTAAATAAAGAATCATTGCCTTTCCCAATTTCAGATCTTAAAGATACTTATCTTCATCTTCAAATTTTAATTGAAAATTTATCGAAATATATAGATGAAGAAGCTCCTAAAGTATTTCCAGAAATAGTAAAGTTATTGGATGCACAATTAACAGTTCGATTGGTTTCTTTTGCAGGATCTTTAGCAAAACTTGCTAGGCTGCCGTCATCCACAATCCAATTATTAGGCGCTGAAAAAGCACTATTCAGGCACATGTCCGATGGTTCTTTACCACCTAAACATGGAATATTATACCAACATCCTTCCGTTAAAGGAACACACAATAAGAAAAAGGGAAAAGTAACACGTTCTCTAGCATCTAAGGTAGCCATAGCTGCAAAGATTGATTTTTACAGGGGCAAAAATGAGTAAAAAGATTAATTTTGATTTTTCAACGTTTCGTAGTGGATTGCTAATGGGTATGGCAGATGCAGTTCCTGGAGTCAGCGGCGGAACTATAGCTTTAATTTTGGGGATTTACAACAAATTAATTTTTTCCTTGTCTGAGTTTTTAAATTTTTTCAAAGATAGATTTCCTTCAAAGAAATACCCTGATTTTTTTAATTCGTTTCAATTTCTAGTTACTTTAGGTATTGGAATGCTTTTTTCATATTATGTAATTACCAAAGTTTTAGTTGGCTCAGAAGGAGAAGAGGGCTTACTTTTGAAATCTTCCACAGCTCCTTTCATTTTTGCTCTTTTTTTTGGTTTAGTTTTATCAAGTGTTAAGGAGCCTTGGCAGAGAGTTGAGGATCGTACATTTAGCCGTTATGTTCTTTGCATTATTGGCTTTATTCTAGTTTTACTTTATACAAATTTATCTTTAGATAACGAAGGTGGAAATTTATTGCTAATAGCTAGCGGAGCTCTTGCACTTACAGCTATGTTATTGCCAGGAATTAGTGGTGCCTTGGTTCTTTTGACACTAGGACAATACACTGTCGTAGCAAATGCAGTCCACGACTCTGAGTTTAGTATAATTTTTTATTTTCTCTGTGGAGGATTACTTGGATTGTTCACATTCGTACCTTTTATGAATTTTATGTTAATAAATTATAGGCAAGATGTAATGTCAGTTTTAACAGGATTAATGATAGGTTCATTAGCAACGCTTTGGCCTTGGAAAGAAAGTTATGATACAAAAGGAGTATCTCCTAATTTAGGTCTAAATGAAGTGTTTGAAAACTTTGAAATTTTATCAATAGTCGGTGTAACGTTCTTTGGTTTTTTGGGTTTTGGATTGTATTTAGCCTTAAAAAGCTTAGAAAAAGAGACAAATTAACCAGAACGAGAGCTTTTAAAAACCCTACCTGTCAACATAACCTATGCGAGTTCTAATTGCAGGAGCTGGTGAAGTCGGATTTAGGGTGGGTCGTGATCTTGTATACAGAGGTCACGAAGTAACTCTTGTTGATTCTAATCCGTCTTCTGTTAAAAGAGCCCAAACACTAGATGCTCAGGTTTTCAAAGGAAATGCAGCCTCAGCTAAATTTTTAATGGAGGAAGCATCAATTAAAGATGCCGATCTTTTCATTGGAGTTACTGGCAAAGACGTTGTAAATTTAGTAGGTTGCTCGGTTGCCAAGAAAATGGGATGCAGTACGATTGCTAGATTAAATAATCCAGATATAATAGAATTACCTTCAGATTATGATCACAAGCAATTATTTGGTGTAGACGCTTTTGTTAGTCCAGATGAACTGTCAATGCATAGAATATGGCAGATTTTATCCAGGCCAGCATTAACAAGATTGGAGCATTTTTCGGTAGGTAGCCTCAGAATTTTAGAAATTAGACTTAATGACAGTTCACCATCGGTAGGCCGTCCACTTTCAAACATTAAGCTGCCACCTCACTGCCGTATTGCACTAATTGCAAGAGAAGAGGGAGTTACTATTCCTTCTGAGCAAGATATTTTGATGCCCAGAGACAGAATATTGGTCCTTCTTAGTGAAAACAGCGAATTAGAAGAGCTTTCAGACTCTTTGGGAATTCCGAAGGAGATTACGAGCGAAAGAAATATCAAAAGATTAATGATTGCGGGAACTAGCCGAATTGCTTTAAATTTGGCTAAACAAGTCCACGAAGATCCTAAATACGAAGATATAGAAGTTTACGTAACTGAGCCAGATCCAATTCTGGCAGAAAATGCAAGCTCAGTTCTTCCAGAGGGGGTACGAGTTCTCGTAGGTTCATCTACTGATCGCCATTTTCTTAGGGAAGAAGGAATACGATATGAAGATTTATTTGTAGCTGCGACAGATCGTGAGGATTGGAATGTTTTGAGCTGTTTATTAGCTAAAAAAGAGGGTGCCAAAAGGACTGTAGCTTTAGTTTACCAAACTGAATTAGAATACGTTATTCAGGATACAGGAATTGATACGCTTATTAACCCAAAAAGAGTCACCGTTAATGCAATTGTCAATCGTGCAACTTCTACCGATAAAATAGAAGGCATGGAAGAGTTGGAAGGGGGAGAAGCTTCAGTTAGAGAATTTTTGATTAAAAAGAATAGTAAAAATATTGGAATTCCTATTGAAAAACTTGGAGTTCCAGATAAAACACTAATTGCAATGATTAATAGAGATGGTGAAGCTATTTTTCCTGATGAGGAATTCATTTTGAGTGAGGGCGATCACGTTCTTGTCTTTACCCTCAAAGGAAAATTACCTGAAGTGGAGAAGTTTTTCTATTAGAATTTAATGCGCTTTAGTCTAATATTAAGTTTAACAGGTACGCTGATAGCTTTTTTTGGTTTGTCTTTTTTATTTCCAATAATTACAGGACTTATCTTAGGAGAAAACATCATAGACATTTCTTTAATGTTTGTTATTCCTATGTTTTTTTGTCTAATCTTTGGTTATATTTTTAGTTCTTATTTTCATATAGAAGAAGACATTAGGAATAGAGAAGCTTTTGCACTTGTAAGCATTGCTTGGATAATTATGGTTTTAGTCAGTGCTTTTCCATATTATGCAGCAGAAAGGGGCGAGTTGATGTCATATCAAGTTGGAGTTGCGGGAGCTATTTTTGAATCCATGTCTGGTTTGACAACAACTGGTGCTACAATATTAGAAATTACAGATGAAAATCAAGTTATAAACAATGAGCAATATTCTGAAGGATACTTTGATGCACCTAAATCTTTACTACTATGGAGGTCACAGACTCAGTGGTTGGGAGGTATGGGAATTATTGTTCTTGCTACAATTATATTTTCGAGATTATTTGGAGGGGGCATTCAGGTTTTGCAAGCGGAAATGCCAGGCACAGGTATCACGCGACTTAAACCTCAAATGGCACAAACTGCACGACTTCTTTGGACTTTATACTTTTTCTTGACTTTAACTGAAATTGTGTTATTATATTTTGCAGGCTTACCTTTGTATGATTCTATATGTAATTCTTTTTCTACAGTGTCTACGGGAGGCTTTTCCCCAAAAATAGATTCAATTGGTTCTTACGACAGTGCATATGTAGATATTATTGTTACATTTTTTATGTTAATTTCTGGAGTTAACTTTGTTATCCTTTATTACATTTTTAATCATATCAAAGATAATTCAAAATCAATTCAATCACGTATAAGGAATATCTACCTTTTGGTTAGAGATAATGAAGAATTGAAGGTATACTTATTTCTCATTGTATCATGTTCAAGTCTCATATTATTAAATTTAGTTTTAGAGTTTAATGAAAATAGAACTTTTAATTCTAACTTTAGTCATACAATATTCCAAACTGTATCGCTTTTGACTGGTACAGGTTTTACTACTACAAACTATGCTTTATGGCCTAAAATGTCCATTTTTGTGTTACTCCTCATAATGTTCATGGGAGGATGTGCCGGTTCAACAACAGGAGGCATGAAAACAGTTAGAATTATGCTTTTATTCAAGGCTCTAAAGAGAGAATTATTACTTGTTATTCATCCTCGTGCAATAATCAAGCTGAGAATAGGTAAGAAAGTATTGGATGAGTCATTATTCAGGAATGTAGGTGTATTCTTTTTTATTTTTATTATAATATTTCTATTCGGATCTTTAACTACACTATATCTCGAGCCATCACTAACTCTAATAGATGGGATATCTATTTCATTATCATGCTTAGCTAATATTGGCCCTGGAGTTGGTGCTATTGGGCCTTCGTCAACTTACTATGGGTTCAGTGATCCCACTGTTTTGGTTTTATCCTTTTTAATGATGCTCGGACGTCTTGAGATAATTACAGTTCTACTTTTATTTTTTCCAGATACTTACAGAGATTAAGGTTAAGTTTCTTTACAGCACCCTTGCTAGTGTTACATGTCAGAAGAGGAATTGGGCTCTGAAATTCCAGATTTCGTGAAAAAATTTGTGCCTGGAATTACGAGAGGTTTGTCATGGGCTAAGTATAGCAAGGAAAAGGCAAAAGGCACTGAAATAAAAGTAGATGCTTATAACGAATCTAAGAGGGAAGGCTATCAAACAGCAATTAAAGTTTCTTCAGAAGACATAGAAATGGTTTTTGAAGAAACAAAAAAGGAATTGTGGTCTGAGGCTGAAAAGTTTACAGCAGCGGCTAAAGAGATAGCTCTTCAAGTTAATAGCCAAGAGAATAAAGAACAGAGAGATAAAATTCTTAGCCTAGCCAAAGAGGCAGCTCGAAATGCAGGTCTGCAAGGGGCAATTGCAGCGGGATGGGAAAAAGGTTGGAATGAAGGGATTGCTAATAGGCCTTAGATTAATCGAGACTGCATACTTTTTGTAAAAATCTGTAGTTTTGTCATAGATTCAATTAAATCAGATAGAAAATGATCATGCTGTACTATTCCCAATAATTGTTCTCTATCTACAGCCAAATCAATATACTTGGTTCTTCCATGTCTTCCCAAATTAACTATTTTTGCATTAATCAATCCTTGCATGTCCAATTCAGAGATTATGTGCCCAATTCTTCTTTGTGAAAGTTCATCCAAATTATAGCTATTGCAAAGTTTAGTGTAAGTGCCATAAACTTCTCCGGTTGTTTGTTGGCTATTATCTTTATTTCCTTGGTTTAAAATTATACTGGCTAAGGTAGCTTTGTGCTGTATTGGCAATGTTATAACAATACTTTTTACTTGGTCTTTTTCCATTACGTTTTGCGCATTATTAACGTGTTCTAGTGTAACAATTTCCCTTTCATCTCTTTCGGCCAATTCGGCAGCAATCCTGAGTAAATCAATTGCCTTTCTAGCATCTCCGTGTTCTTGGGCAGCTTTACTAGCACAGTATGTCATTACAATAGGGTCGACAGTATTTTCTTTGAAAGCAGTTCTTGCTCTTTGAATGAGAATGTCTTCTATTTGAGGTGCGTTATAGGGTGAAAAAGTAAGAGATTCTTCTCCGAGTCTAGATTTAACTCGAGGATCTAACCATGAAGTAAATTTAGCATCATTAGAAATACCAATTATGGATATTTTGGAATTATCTAAATCAGAATTCAAGCCTGTTAAATGATAGAGTATTTCATCACCATTTTTAGAAACAAGAGTATCAATCTCATCTAAGATGACGATTGCAATTCCTCCGTTTTCATCGGCTTTTTCTTTTAATGAAGAATAAACTTTATCGATTCTCCATCCAGCACTTGGTATTTGCTTTTCCCATTCAGCAGAGTAGGTTTTTCCGATGTTTGTTAAAACACCATAAGGGGTGTTTGTTTGTTTACAATTGATATAAGCTGTATTTATCTTGACATTCTCGTTTTTAGCCTTTTCTTTTAGTTGCTTACATATGAATTTAGCTATGGCTGTTTTTCCAGTTCCAGTTTGGCCATAAATCAAAATATTGGAAGGTCTTGATCCGTAAAAAGCAGTTTTTAAAATATTTGCAACCTCATTGATTTCATCAAATCGATGTGGGAATTCAGAAGGCACATATGATGTGGAAAGAGATTCACGATTTTTAAAAATTCTTTCATCGTGTATAAGTTTATCGAAAACATTGCGTTTGGCCGTGTTTAACTCCTTATCCATATTAATCAAATTCACAATAAGTGGAACTTAGCATATAGCCAACTCGCTATAAACTTGCGGGAGGTTCCGTAAAAAAAAATACTTTTTATAGTCTTTTTTTTCGTTCCATTTTTGATAAAATATAATCATTTTAGATATACATTGTGATGCTAGCAAAAGGGTTTATTTGATATCCTATTTCTATATTTCTTGTCCGTTAATGATAAAGAAGTAATTGCATGGCTTTCTGAACGTAAGTTAATGCCGTCTCCTGAGTTAGTAAACCACATTTCTAACCATCCAGAAGGAATTGGCCTTCTTGAGAGAACCGTTACTTCACTGACGGAGCCTAAATTATTTCTTGGCATTTCAGATTTGGTAGAAGAGGAGGTTATTGACGCTCCAAAAGTAATTGAAAGGAAGAAAGTTGCGGATATTCCTCCAGTAATTATCGAAAGACAAATACAGAAAAGTATGTCAGATGGGAAATTGGAAAGCTTTGTTTCATTATTCAATGATAGATTCAAAAATTTATCTAAATTGGTTAGAAGAGATCCATCTATGCGCGATGCAATAAGGGACACTTCAAACTTAAGTCCAGATGAAGAAAATAAAATTATTGGAATGGTTGCCGATATTCAAACTTTCAATAATGGAAGAACTCGTGTAACTCTTGAAGACAGAGGTGGAAGAATTAACGTTATGCTTCAAGAGTCAAGCGAGGAAAATCTTAATTTGATAATGGATGAAGTTATCGGAGTTTCTGGCAAGCTTAGTAGACAAGGAAATGTTTTATTTGTTAATTCGCCAATAGTTAGGCCTCACTTGGGTAGATATCGTGAAGTTTCTCGTGCCGAGGAGCCTCATATTGCTTTATTTATCTCAGATGTTCATCTAGGTAGTGGTACATTTCAAGAAAAAGAATGGGATAAATTCATATCCTGGCTTAATGGTGATGTTGATTACCATAAGGAATGGATTCCTAATCCTGGTTATTTGGTCATTGCTGGGGATGCGGTAGATGGTATTGATTCTTATCCTGGTCAAGAAGCGGATCTTTCAATCACTGATGTTTGGGAACAATATGCTGAACTCTCAAAGTCAGTTAATAGAATTCCAACTGAAATCCAAACTGTAATTATGCCTGGAAATCACGATGCAGTTAGATTAATGGAACCTCAGTTACCTTTTCCAGATAAAGTAGTTAAGAATTTTGGAGATAATTTAACATTCACAGCTAATCCTGTTCTTCTAGATTTGGCAGGCGTGAAGACGATGTGCTACCATGGTAAATCCCTAGATGATTTGGTAAGTTTGAGAGATTTATCATATGATAATCCAATGGGGATGATGAAAGAATTACTCAAAAGGAGACATTTAGCACCTATTTATGGGGCTAAAACTCCGTTGGCTCCTGAGAAGCAAGATTATATGTTAATTCACGACATTCCAGATATTTTTGTTACTGGGCATGTACACTCTTTTGGTGTTGAAAAGTATAATGGAGTATTGATGATAAATCCAGGGACATGGCAGTCTCAAACAGATTACCAAAAGATGATGGGTTTTCAACCAGATCCATGTAGGGCAGTTGCAGTAAATTTGCAAACATTCGAGACTCAAGTTTTAGATTTTAATTTCTAAGAGCCTTAGATTATAAATAATGAGGCATTTACCTAAGATTGATGGCTAATGTATTACTGACCGGAGCTGCAGGTGCAATTGGAATGGACTTAGCTTTTAGTCTGAATCAGGCTAAAATTAATGTTTTTGCAACTGAGGCTGATCGGGATAATTTTTTTCTAGTAAGTAAAAGTTGTAAATACTACAATAAAGTGTTCCAAGCCCCTAGAGCTGGAAGTGAGGAATACATTAATCGCGTAAATGAAATTATTACTAAAGAAAATATAGATATTATAATTCCTAATCCAGACTTTGAAGTAGGATTCATCAGTAAAATTAGAGAACAAATAAAATCTCCTTTATTTTTGCCTTCACACGAAACAGTTGAAATTTTACTTTCAAAGTCACTTACCGCTAACAAGATAGGAGACTTGGCACCAAAAACTTTTGAGGTGTCTAATGAGGCAGATTTAAAAATTGCAATTTCTTCTGAAAAAGTTGTTTGGCTAAGGCCAAAAACTGGAGCCGGCGGCAAAGGGTCCCTCATAGTATCAGACTCGAAATTTGGATGGATGTGGATAGAATATTGGAAAAAAAGAGGTTTTTCCTCATCGTGGATTGCTCAAGAATACCTTGATGGAGGAAATTATAATGTTACTTTGATTTATGATAGAAATTCTAATCTTTGCGGAATGGGAATGCTAGAAAGGTTGGGTTACATTCATGAGGCTATATCGCCTACAGGAGTAACTGGCGATGTTCGCATGGCTAAAACGATTAGATTAGATAATGTTGTGAATATTGCAAAAAATGCAGTTAATATGATTGATAAGAACCCAGTTGGTATTTTTTCAGTAGATTTGATGGGCAATAAGGTTTCAGAGATTAATCCTCGTTTTGCAGGCCGTCCAAGACTCTACACACTTTCCGGCGCTAATTTTCCAGCACATATTGTTGATATAGAGTTGAATAATAATTCTTCGTATCTAGAATCTATTGAAGGTTACAAATTAATTAGACAAGTAGATATTGAGCCTGTTGCTATCAAGGAAGATTAGTTCCATTTAATTTTACATAACGATACAAAGACTCAATTCTCTCTTCACATTTATCCCAGTTGTGAGTCTTTTCAGCGAGTTTTCTTCCTCTTTTGCCCATTTTTGTATGTAATTCTTTATCATAGACTAATTTCATTATTGCAGCCTTAAGCCTATCCCATTTACCCCACTCAAATGTTAATCCTATTTCTTCATTTTCTACAAACTGCCCCATCAGTAATTCTTTGCAGGTTATTATTGGAACTCCTGCAGACATTGCTTCAAAGAGTTTATTTGGGGCACTCATACGATTGTTATCATTCTTAGGATCTAATGCCATTAGAACAGCATCAGATTCGATAGTTTGCAAGGGAACATTATCTGGATGTATCGAGCCAATGTAATTTACATTTCCCATTTTTTCACAGACTTTTTTTAGAGTAGGTACTAATGTTCCAAACCCTCCAATATCAAATTGAATTCCTTTCATTTTGCTAACCGTTATTGCCGTTTCTAAGATACCTCGTGAAGGATGCTTTTCTAGAACACCAATGTATAATAATCTAAATTTTTCACCTCGTTTTCTTTTCTCAATACGACTAATTGGATATGAATCTAATCTTTTTGCATTTCCCACACGCGTTATTCTCGTGTTTAAAAATTCACTTTGAGGCTTACTAAGAACTTTAAATGCTTCATCCTCGTCAGCACTAAATGGAGCATTTGAGCCAATATTTACCATATCATTTAGTCTAACGTATCCTGCAGGGCCAGCAGCCATAATTCCTGAACAATATTTTAGAAGAAATGCTTCTAATTTGTGTAAAAGCGTTGCACCTCTAGATGAGATAGCGCCTTTGACTAGTCCCGGGTAATTTTCATGACAATCATAAACTAGAGGCATTTCCCCAATTTTGGATGTAAAAACGCCTCCAATCAAAGTATCCAAATCATGGTAATGTAAAATTATATCTGTTTCTATTTTTTGGAAAGCCAATATTTGCCAAGTACTCCATCTTAGAAAACCGGGTAGTTTTCTTACAAAAGATAACGGATTATTCAATGAGCATTCTTCTTGGTACTTCCAAATAGTGCCCCAATCAGTGGTTACAGTCTCTTCTCCCTTAGCATTTCGGTCCCATGCTAGAAGTATTACGCGATGTCCCATTTTTGATAAACTTTTCGCAGTATCAGCAACTACAGGTTCAGCAAAACCGCCGGTGGTTAGCCTTGTTCTGACCATAATTACTAGGGACACTTAGGTGTATTAACGGCTCCATAAATACATTCTTGGCCCATAGCAGGAGTTTTAAACCATAGTTTAGTGGAAGAATTCCGTGCCGCTGTAGCTCAGCAGGTCAGAGCATCCGGCTGTTAACCGGACGGTCATCGGTTCGAATCCGATCAGCGGCGCCACGGGGCCCGTAGCTTA